>ERZ835109.303-NODE-303-length-60364-cov-5.481338_pt1 | contig 60364 bp, 48 predicted proteins | sample MGYA00519946_ERZ835109 | MGnify/ENA primary metagenome ERZ835109 (study PRJEB31850, sample SAMEA3708771) | human gut metagenome | biome: human gut; feature: human-associated habitat; material: faeces | place: China | collected 2014 ...
TCCCAGAAGATGTTACGCACTATCGGTCGATTTTCCAAAAGAACATTTTCCTAGAATCTGTTAGTATACAGTTGTAATATATTTTATCGTCAGAAACAAGTTTGTTTGACACACTATGATTAGTTGAATAGTAATAAATGTTTAAGAAAAACACAATCAAATTTTATTCTTTATGAATATCTTAAACACAAACAAATAGATCACTAAAACAGATGGAAATATTAAAAATAATAACTGATATTCCCCAAAATGCGAAAGCAGGTAATGAACTATATATTGGTAATGCTTATGAAATGACACAATCATCACGAGAAAACATAACATTTTAATTGCATTAACTAGACGGTATCTAGTAACCTTTTTGTACGGTTTTAGATCAAAACACACAATGGATTTGTCATATATAGTCATATCAATATTATGTTTACGTGATATTGATATAATTATATCACTAACGTGCAAGAAAAACCACCAGCAGAATAATAGCCATGTAATCAAGTATACAAGAGCTGTCAAACCCATAAGAATTGGATATACCCTTTCATCATTAAAAATTAACGGATCAAGCATTGATTTTAAATCATTGTCAAATGAACACATTAATAATGCTAACAATACAACATTCGATAATTTATAATTGTTGTAAATATTATTTATGATATCTTTTATAACGTCCATTATAAATATGCCTCCATTCATCTATAAAGTATAGATATTATAAATTGAAAGATCAACACAATATTTTTTACAAAGTTATAAACTTACACATACATAAGTGTGTCACAGTGACACACAACTTAAAATCGTAAACCTGAGCGTGTGAAGAAATTCATACGCTCTTTTTATATGCGAAAGGAGAAACAACATGAATACTGAAACGCCAAAGAAAAGCAAATTCGATATTTTGGAACGGCTCTTAAATATTCTTGAAAAATAAAAGAGGGGAAACTTAAATGGATAAGCACGATAAGTATGAAGCTGTAAAACAAGCATGGTTTGAAATCAATGAGCAGCTGAGGAACAATAAGCAGGAATACATTGATTATCTCAAATTTTCTGCAAAGATGTATAAGCAGCCGTATTCAGACGCTGTGCTAGTATATCAGCAGAATAGAAACGCAACAAAGATCGCTGAGTATAAGAAATGGGGACGTCTAGGGCGATATGTAAGACGTGGCTCTCACGGCGTTGCTGTTTTTGGCAAAAATCACACTTGCAGATATTTATATGACGTCACTCAGACAGGCGGCAAAGAGTTGCCTGAGATGTGGACACTTACTGACCGCAATACACCTGAGCTGCTCAATACGCTTAATAACCGATACAATATAAACGCAGGATCGGTCAAAGAATGTATCGAAGCAATGACAGCAAACAGTCTTAATTATGCGCCTATAGCTGAGTCAGTACAAAATGCAATATCTCAAATGGGACTTGACACAAAACAGGCTGAGGTATACCGCCATGCACTGGATTCTGTGGTGCAGTTCGTTGTTTCTCAAAGATGTAATCTTTCAGGTAAAATAGATCTGCATACCGATGTTGATGTAAGCGCTCTTGACCTTATCAAAAATGCAAGAGATATGATTCTTTTCAGCAGAGCTGTTCAGCACGCTGCCAAAGACACGCTGTTTGAAATTGAAAAAGAAGTTATCGCAATTGACCGCAAAAACGAAGCTCTTGACAATGCCAAAACCGCAAAGCAAGAAAGCACGTCTGATAGGGTTGACGATATACTCCAAGACCTTATAAAGCTTAAGTTTTCGCAAGAACAGGTACTTGCATTAAAACAGGCTGTGGTGGCAGCTGCACAAAATGGTGAACATAACATACGGCATTGGGTAAGCGTCCGATATTCGCCCGACGAACTGCGGCATATATCATCTTTATTATCTGATTACTATGCTCAGAGTGTCATTGAGCAAACACTCGATCCAAAGGGCATACTCAATGATTACTATACATATGTAAACGAGCTCAATGGTCGGCTGAAACTGTCAGATATGTTCTCTCACCATGAATATAGTGATGAACAAAAAGCCATGCTGCAGCAGGGTTTTTCTGAGGGAATTTCAACGGTTGTTCTTGATGAGATAGATGAACGCCTTACAACAGATGAGATACGCACTTTTTTTGATATGTTTCATCAGGCGGTCGATGGTCAGATAGAGCCTCATGCCGTGCAGGAATTTCTCGACAAAGCAGTAATACAGCACGCCAAGGAACAATCGAAGCTGATCCTTACACAACAGGATTTTGACGTTCTAAAAACGATTGAACCACGAAAAAGTGTTTTGAATTTCACTGAAAGTGAATTGCAACTTACACAGGTCTGGGCTGACAGATATGAAAACGAAATACACAAAAAATCACCGTTTTACAGAGTAAAAAACGGCGATTGGAGAAATTCAGAACAAACAAAAGTCGAAATTGTTAATATCGACACGACAGGTGCAGATTATCCACAAATCAAAGCTGATGTAAGAAATCAAGTAATAGACAGAGGCGTTTTTGTCAACAAAGATACCGGCTGGAACATTCAAGTCAGTAGAGCCGGCATTGAAGACTCGATCCGATATGCATTTAAGCACGAAGATAACATACCTTTTGAAATGCTGCATCATGTCAAAAAATTGGTTGAAAGCGGCACACTCCTTGACACACAGCTTACTGATTTAAATAAAAATAACAAAGCGTACAATTCTTCCTTTATGCACAAGCTTTACTCAATTTGTAATATTGATAATACCCACTATATAGCCAAAATGAGTATTGAAGAACTCTTTGACGCAAAAGGCGGAACATTAAAAAGGCTCTACAATTTGCAGGACATAAAAATAGAACCATTAAGAATTATAGGTTTGGCTGACGAGCAGCTACGCCCTGCGGTTCTTAATAGCTCTGATATAAGTATAGCAGAACTTTTCGAGATTGTCAAGCAATATGATAATGATTTTTACATTAATCACAGTGAACAAAAAAGTCAAGAATTGTCCTCGTATCAAAGGCTCCATTTGCCTGAGGCGATGAACAATCTTGACTCTAAAGAGCCAATCAGACACGCAGCGTTCACTGATAAACAGCTAGCACTTTCAGTTCTGAACGACTCTAATGATAGTGTATCACAAAATGATAATGAAATCAAGCCCTCTGCTGCATTGTCCGAGCCTACGATAACCTGTGAATGGAGCGAAAGTAATTACTTTGAGGACGGTAAGACCTACAGTGTAGCAGAATTTGATGCACTCATGGAACAGGCTGACAGTGAAATGGTGGCAGGAGCAAAGGCTGCAATAGAGAAGTACGGTTCAGCAAAAGCATGGTATGAAGCAGACGCTGATGACGAATTCTCACAGTTTATGGGCTATGATAAGGTCAAGTTTACTATCAATATGCCTGACGGACAAACGATCACTGAACGCCAGGACGCAGGTGACGGATACGGCGGCGTTATTGATTTTCTGAAAAGGTACTCAATATACAGCTCGATCATACCTGAGCTTGAAGCTGCAAAAGCCGCACATATGGCAGACCTGGTCAATGAAGTGCCTACACCTACAAATGAAACACAGCCTGAAATAGACAAGCTTTTGGGCAGGCTTAAGCTTGATTGTGATTACTATCTGAAAACAGGTGCAGAAAAGCACTTGTGGGCAGAAACAGTTGAAAAACAGATAGCTAAGATCAATGAGCTGTATGAGAAAATGCCTGAAAACGCCTACTTCACCAGAGAACAGATTGATGATTATGAAAAGAAAATGCTGGCAATCAAAAATGGCGAGGTCGAAAAACCTATACCATATGAAACGCCTACAATTGCTAATAATGTTCTGTCTGAAGAAAAAAAGACAACACCGCCTGTTTCTGAAAGCGTTTCTATATCTCCTACATCTGATGAACAGATTTCACTCTTTGAAACACCCCCTGCTTCTGCAACCGTCACTATACCTGATAAAGATGTCAAAACCGAAAAGGTAGAAAAGCCAAAGAAAAATGTCAAGGCAAGCACATACCACTTTGACCCTGACAATGTTGTTGTGGGCGGAGCTGCTGCTCGATGTGATGCAAATATAGCTGCTATTGAAACATTGCTGAAAATAGAGAGTGAAAAGCGGCTTGCGACACCTGAAGAACAGAAGATAATGGCTAGATACTCAGGTTGGGGCGGAACTGCTCAGGCTTTTGTTGAAGATAATGAGAATGTTTCTGCTGACAGTTGGGGAGCAAGGCAGACTCGTTTAAGAGAACTTCTGACCGCAGATGAATATACCGCAGCACGGTCATCTACACTTACAAGCTTCTATACACCGCCAGAAGTCATAGACAGCGTATATCTTGCTTTGGAAAGATTTCAATTTGAGGGTGGAAACATCCTAGAGCCTAGCATGGGCGTTGGAAACTTTTTTGCAAAAATGCCTGATGAAATGAGGGCAGATTCAAAACTTTACGGAGTTGAGCTTGACAGCATTTCAGGACGAATAGCCAAGCAGCTCTATCCAGAGGATAATATCCAGATAAAAGGGTTTGAAAAAACAACATTCAAGAATAACAGCTTTGACGTGGTCATAGGTAATATACCGTTTGGAGATTATGGCATTGCAGACAAAGCCTATGACAAATACCACTTCAAAATTCATGACTATTTCGCCGCAAAAGCAGTAGATAAGGTAAAGCCTGGAGGAATTGTTGCCATTGTGACTTCAAAATTCACAATGGACAAGAAAAATGATAAAGCAAGAAAGTATCTTGCCGAACGCTGTGACCTTTTAGGTGCAGTAAGACTTCCCTCTGGAACGTTTAAAGACGCAGACAGTGTTACAACAGATATTATCTTTCTGAAAAAAAGAACAACAATGACCTCTGTTATACCAGACTGGGTACACGTTTCAGAAACAGCCAACGGCATTCCTTGCAATCAATATTTTGTGGATAACCCTGATATGGTACTTGGTACTATGGCGTGGGACGAGCGTATGCGAGGAAAATATGGTGCAGACAGCAAGGTAACGACCTGCTATGCAAACAGTGACACTCCCCTTGCACAGCAGCTCATAAATGCCATTTCAAAAATAGACGGCGTTATTGATACTGTGGAAACTGAGCTTGACAATGGGACAGCTGAGATACTCCCTGCTGATCCAACTGTCAGGAACTTCACTCATACCATTGTTGACGGAGATCTTTATTTCCGTGAAAATGAAGTAATGGTCAAGGTCACAGAAACAGGCAAATCGCTTGAACGCATGAAAGGGCTTCATACTCTAAGGCAAGCAACTATGGAGCTTATCAATGCCCAAGCTGACGGCTGCACTGATGAACAGCTTGCCGAGCTTCAGAAGAAGCTCAACAGCACATATGACAATTTCAGAACAAAGTTCGGAAACATTACGGACAGCGCCAATTCACGCTGCTTTTCTAATGATGATGACTACAACACTTTAGCAGCACTTGAAGTTGTCAACGTGGAAAATAAGACAGTTGAAAAGGCTGCAATATTCACAAAGAGAACGATACTTCCAGATATTCCAGTTTCAAAAGTTGATACAGCACTAGAAGCACTTCAAGTGTCAATGGACAGATTGGGAAAGGTCGATATTCTCTATATGTCACAGCTCACAGACACTACGCCTGAAAAGGTTATTGCTGACCTTGGTGATGAAATATTCAGAGATCCTGCCAAAGTTAAAGACAATGACCCATATTCAGGCTATACGGAGTCATCCGAATATCTGTCAGGCAATATCCGTGATAAGCTGAGAATAGCCAGAGATCATGCGGAACATATCGACAGCAGCTACAACAAAAACGTAGAAGCACTGATGAAAGTTGTGCCAAAAGACCTTGAAGCCAGCGAGATATCCGTAAGGATCGGCGCTAACTGGATCGATGTCGCAGATTACAACAATTTTTTAAACGAGTATGCACACGCAAACACATATTACTACCCTGTCACAAGAACAAAGCTTGGTGAATACAAAATAGAGAATAAAACATCTGACCGCTCAGTTGCTGCCACTGAAACATTCGGAACATCAAGAATGAACAGCTATCAGATATTTGAAAATCTTCTTAATCAGCGTGATATTTTAGTTCGTGACAGACGAGAGGAGGGCGATAAGGTATGGTACGAGATAAACACTAAAGAAACACAGCTTGCAAAAGAGAAAGCTCGACTAATGAAAGAAGCGTTCAGAAATTGGCTGTGGGAAGATATGGGCAGGCGTGAAAAATACGTTGCAAAGTATAACTATCTGTTCAATTCCATAAGGGGCAGAGAGTATGACGGCTCACATCAAACCTTTCCAGGCATGAACACATCAATAACGCTGCGGAAGCACCAATCAAACGCCATAATGCGTGCAAAGCTTGGCGGAAACACACTTTTCGCACATGAGGTCGGCGCAGGAAAAAGCTTTGAAATGGTCGCAACTGTAATGGAAAAGAAACGTCTTGGTCTTATAAACAAAGCCTGCGTAGTTGTACCAAAGCACCTTACGCTGCAAATGGCAAGTGAGTGGCTGCGGCTTTATCCAAATGCAAAACTGCTTGTGGCAAAGCCAGAGGACTTTACCAAAGCCAATAGAAAGCGTTTTATTGCAAGATGTGTTACTGGTGACTACGACGCCGTGATAATGTCATTTACACAGTTTGAAAGAATACCTATGTCAGACGAGTACAAAGAGCAGTTCATGCAAAAAGAACTTCACGATATCATGAGTGCGATATCCGAAGCAGGGAGAAAGGATAAATCATCAGTAAAAGCCCTTGAACGTCAGAAGAAAAACATAGAGGAAAGGCTTGAGAAGCTGCTTTCTTCTCCAAAAGACTCATCATTGTGTTTTGAAAAGCTCGGCTTTGACTATCTAGTGTGCGATGAAGCACATAACTATAAGAACTGCTTTGTTTCTACAAAAATGTCAAATGTGGCAGGCGTACAAACAACAGCAGCACAAAAATCAGAGGATATGCTGATGAAAACTCAGTATCTCAACAACAAGTACGGCTGCAACAATATACTTTTTGCCACAGGTACACCTATAAGCAATTCCATGGTGGAATTTTACGTTATGCAGCGTTATCTCAGACCAGATCTTCTCGAAAAAGCAGGATTGCAGAACTTTGACGATTGGGCAAGCACATTTGGTGAAGTTGTATCGCAATTAGAGATAAAGCCTGCAGGAAACGGCTTTCAAATGAAAAATCGTTTCAGCAAATTCGTAAACATACCTGAGCTTATGCAGATGTATAAGGAATTCGCTGATATTCAAACAGCGGATATGCTGAAACTTCCTGTGCCAAAGCTTGAAACAGGCAAGCCGATAGTAGTTCCATCAAAACCAGACGAACGTCAAAAAGCATACATGAAAGAGCTTGCCACACGTTCTGAAACGATACACAGCGGTACTGTCGACCCACGGCAAGACAATATGCTGAAAATAACTCATGAAGCACGCTTGCTCGGTCTTGACACAAGATGTATTTTCAAAGACGCTCAGCCTGCACCAGACAGCAAAGTGATGAAGCTTATCGATAACCTCGAAAAGAACTACAGAAAAACTATGACAGAAAAAGGCGTGCAGATAGTATTCTGTGATATAGCGATCAACGAGGACGAAACACACTTCTCTGTGTACAAAGCTATAAAACAAGCGCTTATGGAGCGTGGAATACCAGAAAAAGAGATTTGCTTTGCAGGCGACGCAAAGACAGATAGGGCAAGAGATGAGATGTTCAAAAGCCTTCGCAAAGGAGAAAAACGTTTTATCATCGCAAGTACTTCAAAGCTTGGAACGGGCGCTAACATTCAAGATAGGATCTGTGCAATCCATCACCTTGACATACCGTGGAAACCATCTGACCTCACTCAGCAGGATGGACGTGGCATAAGGCAAGGTAATAGATTTTCACACGTCGGAATCTACCACTATCTTACCGAAGAGACGTTTGACGCATATATGATGGGTATTATAACCAATAAAGCAAAATTCATAAATCAGATATTGACCTCCAAAAGTCCTGTGAGAGTTTCAGAAGATGTTGACGAAATGGTACTTACATACTCTGAAATGCAAGCTATTGCTTCGGGTAATCCTATGATAAAAGAGAAAATACAGCTTGACAATGATGTTGCAATGCTGAAAACTCTTGAAGCAGAACACAAGAAGTCAATTTATAAAATGCAGGAGTTGGCAGAGAAAATTTTGCCGAAACAGATAACACAATACTCTGAACTTCTCACAAAAGCTAGGAACGATATGTCTAAATATCAAAAAAATCAGGCGTTGAACAAGGAGTTTGAAATGACAATAGGCGGCGTCAGATACGATAAGAGAGAAAATGCAGGGGAACAAATTGCCGTGGCAATGGCAAAATGTACTGCCACAGGTGAGCCTATAGAGCTTGGAACGTATCATGGCTTTAAAGTCACAATAGAACGAAATCCGTCAGCAAATACATTTTTTGAGCTTGATAATAAACCTTGTATCGCTGTTCTCCACGGAGAACTCACCTATTCATGTGACATTGCCACAGATAATGGCGTGGGAAATGTCAGAAGAATTGAAAATCTTGCAGGAATACAGATAAATCAGAAGCAATGTTCTCTTGAAGAACAGCTTGAAAAAGCAAACAAAGATTTCTCAGAAGCTCAGCAAAATATGCTCAAACCATTTGAACATGGACAAGAATTAGCCGAAAAGACAAAACGTCTTGAATATGTCAATGCACAGCTCAGCGGAAATTCTCAGAGTATAAATAATGCTCCTGAAAGTGCTGTGGAATTTAGATTCCATAATAACAAATATCAGGCATTGATCGGCACTAAAGACAAATCAGAATGGTGTGATGTAGTATCAAAGGGTGGCAAGCTCATCGCTGCGTCAGATACAAAGGTCTATAATCTGTCTGAAAAAGAAAGCGACCAGTTTCGCAGCTATGTTTTTAACGGTGACAAAATTGACACAAGCAAGAATAATTCCTTACTGGAAAAACTTAATCCAAAGGCTCTTAAATTATAAAACATTGAGAGGAGGTGAGGGTATATGATAGACAGACGATATAACTCTGGCGAGCAGTTTGTTATGTATTCAAAAGAAGAGATCGAAGCAGCAAGGAACACCGACATGGTAAGATTTCTTGAGCAGCACGAAGGCTTTTCCTTTAAGACCTCAGGCGGCTGGCTTATATGCAACGAACATGACAGTCTTAAAATCAACCCCGACCGCTATACATGGCACTGGTATTCAAGAAATCTGTTTGGAAAAGGTGCTATCGACTGGCTCTGCAAAGTTGACGGATATGGTTTCAAAGATGCTGTAGCACGACTCATAGGGGATAGCTGCAGTATACGAGCCTCACCCGATTTAAAAGCCAATGAGCAGCATTATCCGAAAAAAGTTAAGAAGCCAAAAGCTGAGCTTACACCGCCTCAGCCTATGCAGGGCAAATGCCGTGAGCTTTACGCCTACCTCAACATCACAAGAAAGCTGCCTGCCGATATAATTTCATACTGCGTCAGCAACAAGCTTATTTATCTTGATGTAAAAAAGCGAGCTATATTCTGCGGCTACGATAAGACAGGAAAAATGCGATTTGCTGAGGCGAAGATCACAAATACCTTTAACAAATACTATCCGCAGAATATTGAAGGCAGTACTAAGGATTATAGTTTTTATGTTTCCGCAGTGCCCGGCTCTTATGGATATGACCCTGCAAAGATATATGTGTTTGAGGCTCCCATTGACCTGTTGTCACACGGCGCTTTAATGCAGCTTTCAATGAGAAAACAATGCTCAGCTATCGGTCAAGGGGACAAATACCGTCCTGACTGCTGGCTTGGCGTAAACAGAGTATCCCTTTCAGGCTGCTCTGACATAGCACTTAAGCAAAGACTATCTGATGATCCTCGTATCACACAGATAGTCTTTTGTCTTGATAATGACGAAACAGGACAGCAGGCAACGGAAAAGCTTATGAACAAATATTCACAGCAGTATACTGTTTCAGTCAGCATACCGCCTTACGGCAAAGACTGGAACGATACACTCAAGGCTGTGGTGTCAGCACATTCAAAACAAACAGATAAAACAAAAACGGAGGAATGACTTATGAAACTGAAAGAAAAAATCAAAGAAAAGAGCATAAAGCTTAGTGCTCGTATATTCGGAATTATGACAGCTTGTCTGTCATCAGCTATTGCAGCCTTTGCCGATGTTGAAACAGACGCAACCTCAGGTGTATGGGCTTCGGTCGCCACCTGGATCACCAAAAACAAAAATGGGCTTTCCATTGCAGCCAAAGCACTGCTTGGACTGTGTCTTGTCGGCGTTGTTATATGCCTCGGCGCAAGCGGCAAAAACGGCATATCCTCAGTCAAGGGCTGGCTTATCGCTATCGGCGTGGCTGCTGCCCTGCTCGTTTTCGGTGACGCTTTCCTTGACTCAATATATGTAGCTTGATCTGCACGGACACATATTTGTGTGTGTCCGTAAAAGCGTTATCCCTAGCGTTCTTACGGGCATACACAGATAGACAGAAAGGAGTATTATTTTGAAGTACATGAAAAGCAAAAAGGTATGGTATCAGCTTATATTCATCACCGCCATTGTTATGAGCGGCTGCGGCAGTATACAGGCTTGTGCAGCAGAACTGGGATATACAGGGTGTTCCTCAGAGATTTTGAAAATGGTAACAATAAAGAACCATTTTCGTGATCTGTTGATAAATATAGAATTTAACATACTGAGTTTTCTTTGTGATGTGATAGATTACTTTGATAAGGCTGTCAAAACATTACTCAAACTCAATTTCTTCGACTACCTATCAGATGAGTTTAGCCTAAGTCAAATGCAAACGATTATTCTGTCTATTATGAGCCTTGCACTCGTTTTTGGAGCGTGTGCTCTCGTGATATTCAGAAATAAGATCAAAGTGTCTGATTTTTTGATGAGTATTTTGGTCTCAACTATACTGCTTGTAGCATTTCCGGCGTTCATATCTTCTTGCAACTCACTTCGCAGCAAGGGTATAACAACAGCGCAGAACATAAAGATCAATGATCAATCTGAACAGACAACGGTCGACAAAGACGGCACAGTCACTGTCGGAACATTGGGCAAGGATCTTCTGGCGTCGGGAATATATGACGTTGAAAACAGCGTTGATAATAAGAAGATGATGACTTACCTCGATACTGTGGGCAGTTCAGGAAATGTAAAGGACATTCAGATAACAGGTGGAATTGAGCCTGACGATAGCAAGCCTTGGACTACCCGTTATCTTACAGATATACATGACGTATATCCTAAGCAGAAAAAGTACAATAGTCTAACCACAGAGAATATGATGTCCCTTTTAGGACTTGAAAATGAATATAATGTTCTAAAGAATGCAAATGGAGAGCTTATACTCAGTGCAGATTATGGTGCAAATATGCAGGTATACTGTTCTGTATACAGCACATCAGGCTCAATATACGGAAGCGTTCTGTCTGAAAAAGATTATGAAACATTTTTGTCAGCTTCTATTGGTGACGCTTGTCCTTATGGTGCTACACTTGGAGATCTGCATTATCCAGACGGCAGCAGGATAACAAATGTCATTAACTATAATACATATCTTCGTGACCTTATAGCAAACCACCCTGCTGTAGCTGCCGCAGGCAAAACGCAGGAGGTAGGAGCAAACGCACATACTGTTGAGGAAGCACTTGACATTATCAAAGATGATGTTATAAGGGAGCTTAACATAGCGGCAAATACAAATACCGCCAAAGATGCAGAACCAGTAAATGCAGAATATCAATCTTTTCCTCTTTTTGACGAGGAAGATTATGATGATCTTAATTCGGTAGAGCAGATCATACGCAGAAATATAACCAGCGGCTACACGGTTGACTGTTTATATTATTATCATATCGACTTCTGGTCAACCTTTGTGCTTATGCTTGCAGTGGCTATCTGCCTTATTTTCAGCGGAATAAAAATAGCAACTACGCTATTTGAAATAATGTTTGCACAGCTCATTACACCCTTTATCATAGCAACAGACCTTAACGACTCAGGCAGAGCTAAAAAAGCTATCCAGAATATGCTGCTTTCAAACATAATTCTTATGATAGTTGTAATTCTTTTAAGAATATACATAGCCGTTATATGGGGCATAAAAGGTTCGGAATACGGCAGCAATTTTGCGGTAATGCTCATAGTTATAATAGCAGGCGCAAAGTTTGTTATAGACGGTCCAGAGGTGTTGACAAAGCTGTTTGGCATTGACGCAGGAGTTAAATCAGGTGCAGCCACAATGATGGCAATAAATCAATCAATGCAAATGGGCAGTTATGCCACAATGGGACTTGCTCGTGCAGGCAGCACAGTTATCCACGGTGCTGGAAGTGTTGCAAAGCATACCGCAAGCAGTGCTGTTGGTGCAGCCAAAGGCTTTGCAGGAGGAATTTACGGTGGCGTACAAGGAGGCTCAACTGTACCCGGAAAGATAGGAAAAGCCATAGGCGGTGCGTCGGCAGGTACTGTTGCAGGAGCGGTCGGAGGTGCTTTCGGACACACTGACGCAGGAGCAAAGGCAGCTTATGCAGCAACAAATCCAAGCTCAATAAAAGATACATTCTCAAATGCAAAAGACAACATTGCCAATAACGTAAAAGAGTCTGTAGGAGAGGGCTTTTCATCAGGCGGCGCAGGCAGCGCTTCAAAGGGTGCTGACGGAAAGGACGGCTTAAATGGCACTAACGGCATGAATGGAGCTAAAGGCGACAGAGGTGCGCAAGGCGCAGCAGGCAAAGACGGCACAAATGGAACTGACGCAAGAGCCGATAACAACAATGGAAACAGCAACAATAACAGCAATAATAACGGCACATCTCAGCCTGCCCATGGCAGTGGCTTTGACGCCCCAACACCATCAGGTGAAAATAGCAACAATGCCGCAAGCAAGAGCGGCAGCGGTTTTAATATTCCAAATCCTGCAAGCAGCAATAACGCCAGTGCAGGAAACGGCGGCAGCAGCTCTGACGCTCCAAAACCGACAAACAGCAGTGAGCCGAATAATAACAGCGGCAGCGGCTTCAATAAGGAAGGAGAAAACTAAGCTATGGGAGTAGTACCGAAAAAAACTAAAACGGAGCAGCGTATATTTAGACACATAAACCTTACCAAAATAGTTGGCTTTATAGTTACTCTTTTGGTAGCCTCGCAGTTATCGGGAATGTTGGTCAGCTCTAAACTTGGCATTCCTTTTATCATATTCTGTGGCGCAGTGTTTATTATTATGAGCGGCAAAAGCCCCTCTGACCCCTGCAAATGCTTTGCAGAGGCTTGGCTTGAGTGGCTCAGCTTTCTTATGACAAATAAAACGCTGCATAAGCACAAGGAAGGAGAACAAAATAATGAAAAAAAAGTCATCGACATTGAAAAGTAAAATCGAAACTTCCAAAGGCTTTACGAGAGAAAAAAAGACCAAAAAGCTGAAAGATGATCCGTCAAGCATAATGTCACGTCTGTCATTTGAAAGCATACATAACGGAATAGTCGAGCTGAAAGTAAAAGGCAAGCCGCTCAAAATGGGCGTGCTTGCGGTATCGGGAATGGATATATTTGACCTTAATGACTATGACCGCAACACTGTTTTCAATAATTTTGCGAAAGCAACATTATCCATAGGCACAGGTCACAAGTATGTTTTCACATCAAAAACGCCATATCTTGCTAATCAAAAAGCTTTTATAAAATACAAAAGTCAGCAGAGCATAAACAGATATTCCGAATATCTGCTCAATGAACAGTACGAGCTGTTTGACAGCTTTGAGAGCAGCCATTTTGACAGAATGGCGTATCTTTTCATATACTCCGATGACGAGAAGAAAATCTATAACGGTGCACAACGTTTTATCAGCCATATGCGAGATATAGACGTATCGTGGTGTTCCGATGATGAAATAATCGTCACGCTTAACAAGCTTATCTGTCTGAATACAGAAAATCAGCAGCTATCTGAAAAAGGCAGCCTGAATGAGATTATTTTACCGGAGAAGATAACTTTTCGACCTAATTATTACAAAGTAAATGATGTATATGCACAGACGATAGTTGTTTATGATTATGCAGCGGAAATCGATGACCTCAAGCTGGCTCAAATGGTAATACAATCTGATGATACCATAGTATGGGATATAAGCATATCTGAAAAGGATAAAGTCATAGATGAGATAAGTGCATCCCTGCGTGAGTTAGAGTCACGAGGAGGAATTATTCAAGACGCTGCCGATAAGATAGATACAAATACCGAGTATCAAAAGCTTGAGATCATTTATCAGAACATAAAAAACGGCAATGAGCAGATATATTATGTTACGCTCAGGTACATTCTGAAAGACACCTCACTTAGCTCTTTGAGCAAGCGTTCAAAAGAGCTTATCCACGAACTGCAGCTCAGCGGTCTGTCTGCGTATATACCGACAAATACCACACAGCATGAGTTTCTTTCTGTGATCGATGATAAAAGCAACACTATTCAGACACCGTTTCCTGTTTTTGATACACTGTCAAGGCAGTTCCCTTTCTATTATCAGTCACATATCGATGATACAGGACTTTTCTTTGGATTCACGGAAACAGGCGGTTTGAATATTCTAAACACGTTTAAAAGGACAAAGAACCGTAACTCATTCGATTTGCTTGCGTTCGGTCTGAAAGGCGGCGGAAAATCAGTTACTTTCAAATCAATGCTTGAGGATCAGCTGCTTTTGGGCAATAAAGTAATGGTACTCGATATCGAAAGTGAATATCAGCCTATGGCTAAAGTTTACGGCGGACAGACAATAAAAATCAACAGCAGCTCAAAAATAAATCCCCTTCAAATATGCAAGGTAGTCGATGCAAGAGTTGATGATGAAATCTCACCTGAGGACGAGGCAAGAGAGAATTTTGCCACAGAGATGTCACGAATACGCACATTTATGTCTATGTATATACCTGAAATAGATATGTATACTATGGAAATCTTCATGGATCTTGTGACAGAATGTCTATCTGACAAGGGCATTTTCCCCGAAACAGATATAACACTTTTAGAGCCTGATAAGTTTCCCTGCTTTACCGATGTGAACAACAAAGTCACTGAAAAGCTGTCACAAACGGATTCTCTGCCTAAAAGAAAATATGACGCATACTGCAATATACAAGTATACATAAAGCAGCTTTGCGGCAAGGGTGCATACGCCGGTATGTTTGACGGGGCAACGAACATTGATGTAAAAAGCAACGATCTTATCATCTTCGATGTTAAGAGCATCAGTGAAATGGCTGACAATGTTTATAACGCACAGTTGTTCAACATACTCACTATAATGTGGGCTACCATATGCAAAAACATAGGATATAATCAAAACGTTATCAATCCATGGGATATGCGAAACGTTGTGTGCCTTATTGATGAAGCACACCGTTTCATTTCAGTAAAATACCCTCAGGTAACGGAATTTATAGAAAAACTATGCCGCCGTACACGAAAATATTTTGCAGGGCTATGGTTCGCAACACAGTCGATACTTGACTTTATTCCAGACGGAAATCTTGCGGCAGCCGGCTCGATCAAGGTTATTTTCTCACTTGTCCAGTACAAAATGATACTCAAACAATCGCCGGAAAGCATTGAAATTCTTCATCAAGCCTTTCCACGTTTTTCATATGCAGAGCTCAGAGAAAGCACAGCATTTGAACCGGGACAAATGCTTTTGTCGTTGGACTCGGACAGAGATAAGCTCCATTGCAGAAGAATAGTCGGAGCAAGACAGCTATTGTATATGGGTAATGCTCAGGACAGGATCGAGATCATACACAACTGCTTTTCGCATTATTATAATGAGCACACTAAGCAGGAATATGGTCTTATGCTGAGAAAAATGGACGCTGATTATTTCAGAAAATGCTTTCTTGCAGAAACATATTCTTACCTAAAAATCGAACAGCACATAAGCCAATATATCGACACTGTGATCATTCAAATGGTTGATAATCTTATAAAAGAACTTCTTCAGGCAGCTGGAACGGAGGCGACAAGATGAAAGTAGTAAGTCCAAAAGCGAGCAGTAAGATATATAAGATATTCACTATTGTTACTGCTGTTCTGGCTGTTTTGTTTCTCACATCCAACAGTTGGATAGCCTCACTTACATACAAAAGCAAAAGCAACGGCTATAACAAAACAATGTCACTTAACGGCTATAATATCAAGGTGACAGACGCAGCGTATTACGACAATGTATGCGAATTTGTCATAAAGTGCCGCCTTTCAGGGTCTGACACTGGAGCTACATATCCTGAGGTTACGGCTGTAAATTTTGACGATGACCTTACAGATCATAAGTTCACATCAGGCAATAAGTATGATGATTATTCAAGAAAGATCACAGTAAAAAATCCGCCGTCGAATTTCAAAATAATGCGTGTGGTTATTAAAACTTCTATGCCTGACACAAAATATGATGACGCATATGACGAGTTTGGCGAGAAGATACCAGCGCACACCGAAAAAGGAAAAACCATCACACTTAGAGTAACTATAGACAGAAAAGATATGCAGACCCACGCCGTGAAAATAGTTCCGGGGTACTCTGAGGAAAGCTCAAATGCGAACACAACAAGCAGTTTATACAACTTTGAAACATCTAAAATCACGAGCCAACAAGCTGTAGCAGTGACAACACAAGCTACAGCAACAACCACACATGATCTGAGTGAAAAGGCTGCCGAAGCATCTCAAACGAGCAGGACTACCACGGAGAAACGACAGCCTGCAACAGCAGAAATGAACACGAAGCCTGCCGAAACAAGGGATTACAACGAGCCTGCATATGCACCACCGCAAACCACAGCAGCAACACATAATGAGCCTGCACAAGCTGAAACCACCACAACACAGGCAAGGGTATATTCCATAAAACTCACAACAGAATTTGAGTACAATGACGTTCAGATCAAGATAGGCGAGCACACTCAGCTTCGTGCAGAAGTCAAACCCGATAACGCCGTAAATAAAAACGTAAAATGGGAAAGCAACCGTCCGGACATAGCAACAGTTGACAGTAATGGAAGGGTCACAGCAGTTGCAAAAGGCAAAGCTATCATATCCGCAGTAACAGAAGATAAGGGCTTGCAGGCAAGCTGTATGGTGACCGTCAAGGAATAGAAAAGAGGTAATAAAAATGCTATTTAACAACTCGTCAAATAAAATAAGAATCATAGGATTCTTGGTTTCAGAAGTAAAAATCATCAATGCCTATGCAATAGAATTTCTTATAGCCGTACCGAGAAAAGTCAAAAAAGGAGAGCAAGGATTTAATGATGTTTTCACTGTATATGCCAACGAGGCAAGCACTATCTCCTTTGCAAAAAATCATTTGCACAAAGGCTGTGTAGTAGTTGTAAAGGGAGAATTGAGAACCTTTACGGACAAATCAGTGAAGATATGCAGCAGTGATATAACCATTTCGTCACAGAACAAGTGAGGTGAAAACGTTGGAGAATATTCTTTTTGAATACCCGGTACGAGAAGATAACGGTTCATTAGATGAAGAATTTCAGGTATTAAAAAAGCAGCTAACAAAGCTTAAATATGCCGTGATGATATCATCTTTTTGTGCATTGGCGATGTATTTTTTATCTGCATTTTTTGCAAAAGCAGAACTGATTTTTTATTTTCTGACAGCACTTTTTGTGTGTATCGCAATGATAACAGGCAAAATTTTTGTGCGGTATCCTAAGCATTTTTTGCACATAAAAGCTACAGAAAATGAACTGGAGATCACATACTATAAAGACAAAAAAAGCACACACACTTTTGCGTATGGTGAAACAGAAGAAATACGTTTTGCAGATAAAAGTTATACGGCTGTCTGTATTAAACGTGAGGGCAGAAAACCGATATTGTTCGAGCTGAATAAGGATACACCTGAGCAGGGCTTTTTCCTTTTTACCATTCAGAAAATACTGCCTGCTGTTTGCAAAACAAACAGCAAAGCGATAGCTAAAGAATTTGGAAATGAAGATGATTATTACAACAGAATTTACGAGGGGAATAATTAAAAATGGATATAATCATACGCAATATTCCTGAGAATATGATAGATAAAATAGACAATATAGCAAAAGCTGAGGACTTATCACGGAACGCATTACTTTCAAAACTAATATCAGATTTTGTGAAAAGCAATGACGATTTTGTAGTAAATATTCTTCCGCCTATCGTTCGTGCGTTAGTAAATCAGGAGCTTGACCGCCTTTCAGAGGGTGCAAATTCCACTATAAATAATGTGTATATTGCAGCGCAAAAAATGATAAATACAACAGAAAAAATCGAAAATCTGCTTACAGAAACGCTTAAAAATTCTGAAGAAAACTCAATTACAAATGATGAAATTTTGCGGATACTCGAAATTTCAGACAAAGATAATTCATAAACAGGGTGGTTTTGTTTACATAATAGAAATATATACAAATTATTACAGCACGAAAAATATATAATTCGTATATAAAGCGGTAAATAATAGGAGCTTTCGTATATAAATCATATATAAAATTTGAGTTGTGATATATAAATAATATATAGACTGCCATTATATACAAAAAATCGTATATAAATCGTATATAGAAAAAGACCTGATGATATCACAGTACCCCACCTGAAACCTCGGTTCTACCGAGGTTTCCAGCAGGCACGATATCGTGCCTTTATGCTCTTGACCCACACCTCTAACTTAGATATCACAAAATAAAATCAAACTACACGGAAAGGTTGGATGAAAAAATGAAAAGCAAACCTATCAATAAACTGCTTTCTTTTTCCGAGCAGGATTTTCAAAAGTTTGTGGAGATAAAGAATCTAAAAGACTTTTCAACTTACAGTGATTGTCTTGCATTTCTGATAGACAGCACTTACAGTAAAGTAAAACATACAGCAAGCGTTGATCGCTTGGCGAATATAGAAAATGATATTGAAAAGCTGCTAATGATCGCAAAAGAAAATAACAGCATGATATATCAGGAGCGTGACGGAATTAATACGCTCCTGCACTTCTACGAAGTGCAGGAATTCCACTCAGCCGACAAGAGATTGAGTGACAGCGAACCTCATGAGGTCATGTCACGATCGAATGACAACTACAAGAGCATCGTACATCAGCGCTCAGTTGATAAGGGTGCAAACTCCCTGCAAGACAAACAGAGTGACTAATAATGACACCAGGAATATTTCACAAATGCAAGTTCGTATACAAATGGCGTATAAGCGGCGACGGCGGCAAAAAGATATTCGATTTTCTGGACTATATGCTGCGTCCGGAGGCGTTCGAGCCCAGCAAGCACGCTGATGAAATGGAATATGTATATTCGGAGTTCATACCAAACGAAAAGAGTCAGGCACAGGATATAAAAAAAGAACGATCCTATGGAGCGTTTACAAGCACTAAAGATAATTTGACCGCCGCTGATCTGGATAAGATACGGCAGCAGGAACGAGCAAGCCGTTCAGAGGGCTGCCCTAAGTATGCAGGTGTTATATCATTTGATAATGCATATCTGCGAAAAAATGATTTCATTGTAGGGAATATGCTTTACAGACAAGCACTTGTGGACGCTGCACGAAAAGGCATTAACGCTATGATAGATAAATCGCAAAAGCTTGACGCCAGCAACTGTTACTGGGTAGGTGCGATCCATGTTAACACAGGCAACGTACACATACACTATCAGCTTGTGGAATATCACCGGCTTGAAGACAGACGCATCACATACAAGAACAGAGGTCAGGACAATGTTGAGCTGGCAGTATTATACGAACTAAAAAGAGTAATGACACACTGCATTGACAAGAGCAAAGCAGCACAAGAGCTTACAAAATTTCAAAGAGATGTACTTGCACCTCATATCAAGTCCGAGTTTGCAGGAAGTATTCAAAAAATAAACGCACTTATCGACAAGATACCTGAGGAGCTTAAAAACAGTGGCAATCAGTGGTGGTACGCAAAGCAAAGTGAACCCATAAAAAACGAAATTCAGAGCTGCATACGGTCTGTAATAGATGAAAACCCCACATTAAGTATTATGTTCGACACATATCTCCATAAGCTTGACGAAATACAGGCAGCGTTGTTTCGCAAAAGATACGGACAAAATTCAAAGTGGGCGAATTATAAAGAAACCCAGCTTTATGGCGAAAACAAAAACGGTAAAGACGGATTTTATTCACGAGTCGGCAATTCGTTTCTGAACATCTGCCGAGAATACTATATGACAAAGGACAAGAACATACAGATCGACAACAACATCCCAGAGCCGAAAATGTATCTGTCTGAAAAAGCAAGCGATCCTGTGTCTGAGAAGTTGTGGAGTGACACCGGCATAAACAACATATCAGAAAAATCAGACGAGTATCTGCCTGAAAATGAAGATGAAGGTTTCTTAGTGTCTGCTGACATTTTGCAAGACAGCTATGATGAACCACAGGACACAAATATGTATCTGTCTGAAAATAAAAAAGATGATTTTGAGGATGCTATGCCTTATGACTCTTCAGAAAACTCTGATATCCCTGATGATTTGGAAATGTACCTATCTTCAAGAAATTATGATGAGTTGTATGAACCAAATGCTCCTGACTACAGCACGGATATTTTTCCGCAAGAGCCTGAAGCGTATCTGTCTGAAAATGATAAAAGCGATCAGGCAGTGGAACGTCTACGCATAGATTGGAGCAAGAACTATAAGCTTGCCCTCGACTATATGTACGGAAATGAACAGAACAAATCAGCAGTCATAAAGAAAGACCCCGAAAAAGCTTTTGAAATACTCTCAATAGAAAGCAAAAGCGGAAATATTATCGCAACATATGACATAGGCAAGCTTTATGACAGCCAAATGCTAAAATCCAATGACGGCGATACATTAAGTCAGCAATATTACAGCAAAGCCTTTGAAGATTTTCACAAGCTGCTGTCCATAGTAAGCATGAGTGATGACAAACGTGATAATTGGACAAAATCCTATCTCAACTATCGTATAGGTAAAATGTATGAATATGGTCTTGGCGTTACTCAAGACTATAACTCAGCTATAGAACATTATAAGCTGTCTGAAAACAAATATGCTTATTTTGCTCTCGGAAACATATACAACTACGGCTCTGGTGTTGAAACAGACTATGCCAAAGCATTTGACTATTATATGCACTCACTAAGCAGCAAAGGCGTAATGCCGTTCGCAAGTTATGCCGTAGGACAAGCTTATGAACTTGGACAAGGAGTAGAAAAAGACCTATCAAGTGCGCATAATTTTTACGCTGAAGCTTTAAAAGGTTTAGAGAAAGTATTCACGAAAAACCATGACGATAATATCAGCTACAAGATAGGTATGATGTATCTGAATGGCAAAGGAACGGATATAGACCTTGAATGTGCTGAAAAATATCTGCTGCTCTCGGCGGACTCCAATAACTATAAAGCACAATATATGCTCGGTAAGCTCTATCAGAGCGACAACAAAAAAGATCTTCAAAAGGCTGAAAAAGTCCTGATAAATGGTGCTGAAAACGCACAGGATAAAACAGGATTGTGTGAATATAGTCTTGGCAAGCTGTATCTTTCACAAGAGAGATATGACAAGGCGGCATCATACTTAGAACGTTCAGCAGCAAAAGATAATTACTATGCAGCATACACTCTCGGAAAACTCTATCAGGAGCAATTTAACGATAATACACAGGCTGAGAAATACCTTCTTCAAGCTGCCGACCACAAAGACGATACTATGGGTATAGCAGCTTATCGCCTCGGCAAGCTGTATTTAGCTCAAGAAAGATTCACAGATGCTGCTGCGTACCTTCAACAATCTGCGGCAAAAGACAACTATTTCGCCGCCTATGCTCTCGGAAAACTGTATCATGAGCAATTTGAGGATAATACACAGGCTGAGAAATACCTTCTTCACGCTGCCGACCACAAAGACGATACTATGGGTATAGCAGCTTATCGCCTTGGCAAGCTGTATTTAGCTCAAAAAAAATTCACAGATGCTGCTGCGTACCTCGAACGATCTGCGGCAAAAGACAACTATTTCGCCGCCTATGCTCTCGGAAAACTGTATCAAGAGCAATTTAACGATAATACACAGGCTGAGAAATACCTTATTCAAGCTGCCGATCACAAAGACGATACTATGGGTATAGCGGCTTATCGCCTCGGCAAGCTGTATCTGTCTGAAAATAACAGACGAAAAGCATTGCAGTATTTCACGAATGCCGCAGACAAAGATAGCATACCTGGAATGTATGCTGCAGGAAAAATTCTTCTTGACAGCAAAAAAACAGCAGAAGTTTCAAAAGGGGTACGCTATCTTTCATCAGCCGCAGATAAGGACTTTGAGCCTGCGATATACACTCTGGGCAAATATTATAGCTCATTCAATAGTACAAAAGCTAAAGAATACCTTAAGCGTTCTGCGTTTGAATACAACGATCCAAATGCCCAGTATATACTTGGCAAAGTGTATCTGTCTGAAAACAAGCACAAAATGGCTGAGGATTGCTTTCGCAGATGTGCTTTAAACGGCAATGACAGCGGTCAGCTCGCATACGGATTAATGCTGCTCCGTGACGGTCAAAAGAAAGCAGCATATCAATGGCTGAGAAAGTCAGCACGCTCAGGCAATGACATTGCTAAAAAGATAATAAGCGGTAAAAAAGCGGATATACCATTTGAGTTCAGACTTGCAGGCTGTATGCAGGCGCAGAGGACACTTCTTCATAAATCATCAAATATGCTGCGTAAAGCATTAAAATCAGAGGAGGCAAAGACAGCACGTCTTATGCGAGAATTTGAGATCGAGCAGGAAATGGCGAAAGCCAAGGAAAAAAGCCGCAGCGTTTGACAGGAGGACATTATATGTATATAGACAAAATAAAACGTATACTCAATGCTGCTATAGCAAAAATACTATGTTTGTTCGGCTGGATCTATGATCGGGCTATGCGTGTTCTTAATGCAGTAAACAAAACACCTATTGAAAAAGACAAAGACCGCCGAAATGTCAGAATAAAACAATTTGCAATAGCTACATCGATACTATATGTGATCTTTAACAGCATTTTCATCTATGTTATAAAGTCATTGAGAAGTATAAGCACCGTCAATGGCAGTGCAGATTATTCAAAAACGCACTTTATGCCGTGGAATATCATTGTTCCACCCGGATTTATGATGTTCATTTTTGAGATAATTCTTTCTCTTATAGTTGGTCTGGGAATAACGGTAAAGCTGCATACGCTCTACCGAATGAAAAATGACAGCAAGAATGTTAAAGGTGACAACAAGTTTATGGAGGACAACGAACTGTTGGATCATTTTCTGGCAGTGCCTATGGATAACATCACTTCAGCCGAAAAGGCAGGAATGCTCATAGGAGAAAGCAACGGTGTCTACTACATCGAACCGGGCACATACAACACAATGACCGTAGGTGCACCACGTTCTGGCAAGGGTGAATGCTACGTGCTGCCAAGCCTGAGGCTTATGGCGAATGCAAAAGAAAAGCCCTCTGTTATCGTAAATGATATGAAAGGCGAACTGCTTGAACTGACCTATAAGGAATTTGCCAGAAACGGCTACAAGATAGTTACTCTTAACCTTATCGATACTGACCGTTCGGACTGTTGGAACCCTCTTCAGCTTATTATTGACGAGTACCTAACAGCTAAGCACGGCAACAATGACTTGTCGCAGACTTCAAAGCTCGTCAGCTCATTCGCTCACTGCCTTACAGACGATACCCAGAGCGAGGCTATATGGACAGACTCCGCAAGGTCGCTGCTCAGTGCCCTTATATACTATTTCTTAGATAAAGGCTATGAGAAAAATGATATGTCCTGCGTTAATATGTTCAGTATCACAACATTCTTTACTGAATTTGGAATTTACAATACTGTTATCGAGGACGAAAGCGGCAACAAGAAAGAAGTCAACGCACTTGATGAGCTTTTCAACGCACTGCCTGTGGGCTGTCTTGCAAGAACATCCTACTCTACGTCAAAGTTTTCTCAAGGCGAAACACGTTCATCGATATATACTGTACTTTCGGGTGACCTTGAGATATTTATGACAGATATGGGTGTGCAAAAACTCACATCGAAAAGTGAGATAAAGTTCAATGATCTTATAGATATCGACAGACCCTGCATTATATATATGCTCGTTCCATATGAGGAAAAATCACGATACGTTATCGCCTCGATGTTCGCAGATCAGTCATTTTTGTATCTCGCAAAACAGGCAAGAAAGTTTCCGGACGGAAAGCTGCCAAGGAAAATAGAGTATATGTATGACGAGTTCGGACAAATGACTAAGCTGCCTGACCTCAGCAGTAAAATGAATGCCTCACCCGGTGCTAACATTCTTTTCAATCTATTTCTTCAGGACTACGGACAGCTTAAGAAATATGAAAAAGAAGAAGATGGCATAAAAGGCGGCTGTAACATTCAGATATACATATTATCTCTTAATGGCAATACAAACAAAGCGTTTTCTGAAATGATAGGCAATGAAACAGTAAACTATTTGACCTTCAGCGGCAGCCTGTACGGATTTTTAGATCACCAGGGCGAACGAGTTGACAGCAAGGCGCTGCTCGATACAACACAGCTCTCAAAGCTGCCGTTCGGCACTGCTATTGTCAAAAAGATGCGATGTGAACCTATAAAGACCAATATTACGCCATATCATCTGCTGCCTAACAAAATGCCACGCATACCTATAGACGAGCTGCCGATAAAATCACGCAACATTGACCTTTCAGCAGCAATGTATCCATATGACGAGCTTTGGGACAGTCTGGGCGTAATAGGTTATCAGTACAGATTAGACAGCCTCAAAAAGACCGCTGAACGTGCTATGAATGACTACTATATGCAGCTAGGCAAGATAGATCAGATAAAGTCAGACGGCAGCACTGTGCCCGAAAGTATGTATAAGGCTGCACTTGAGTTTGAGAAAAATGCCGGTGTGGCTCAACGGCAAGTCATAGAATATCAGCAACAGGTACAAAAGCTCAATGAGTTTCGTGCAAACGAGGCACGAAAGATCTTTGCAGAGGCATATGGAACAAGCGGATCAGACGAAGAAGATGATGATTACACCGATCAGGACGAGCTCTATTTTCCGGGAGAATACCCGGACGATGGTCCGTATGTCGATATCACTGCCCTGCTATATAAGATCAACGGACTTGTAGGCAGCGAGCTTGGAGGATTTCTTTCAGATCAGAACTATGCCGCTGCAAGGGGCTACATAAAGAAAATACAGAAACGTCCTGATATACGCAGCAATTTTGTTGCCGATGAATGGACGGCACTGGAACAATACATAAATAACGAGGAATTGAAAAATGCGAATACCTAACAGCTTTGTTACACGTTTTACACAGGCATCAGACTTGAAGCTTGCCTGTGTATTCTATAGTCTTATCCACAAGAATACAAAAAGAAATCTGCTTGGCTATGAGATCACAGTCAAGCAGACGACTCTTGTGTCACTATGCGGCTTTTCGGTATCCACTGTCAAGCGTGCGGTAAGCTCACTGCTCAAGAGTGGGTTTATCAAGTCCCAGAAGCGCCAGACAAATGCTCCCGGCAAGCTCGGAACATATACATACACTATTGATGCCGTATCTACAGCTTCTAAATATTTCACCATGGATAAAAAGCTCATAAGCAGACTGAACGGAAATGAATTCAGAGTTTATGCAATGTGCTGCAAGCTGGCTGACAGCTCTCATATGAGCTTTTACCAAAGCTATAACGATCTATCTAAGCTTTTAGGCATGAGCCGTCAGGACGTTCTCAGGACGATAGAAAAGCTTGTAAAAGACAAATTCATTCGTAAGAAGAAAATCAGAACTCGTGTAGGTGATTTTACAGACAACACATATACTGTGTGCATATATGTTCCTCACAGCAGAATAAAAAAAGCCCCCCGCCGCTCAAGCAGGAGGCAGAGCATTCATTGCTTTACAATGAACACACCCATTAAAAACACAAGTTCATTGTATAACAAAAAATCGGATTTGTCAATAGGTTTTAAGAAAAAAATGCGGCTTTCGGAGATTTTTTTCTTAAAAAGGGGTAGTGGGTAAAATGAACTGTCTATAACTGACCCATTCTTGATTATCTGTCTGAAAACAGACATTTGTTGTTTCTGTATCTATACTTGAATTATTTTTTTTAGAATATGCACGCTTTTTATCAAATTTTGCCTTCTTTTTCAGACAGATATTGCTTTGCTGCTGTAAAAATCTCTGCTTTTGTTGTAATATATTATATATTCTAAAAACAAAGGGGATCATTATGACAACTATTGAAGAATTAATCAGCGAAAAGGAAGAGCTTGAAAGGCTTGTGGTAAAGCTTGCTGCGGAAAATCAGCAGCTCAAGGACGAGATTTCTGAGAAAAAGGCAAATGATATTCTATTTGCAGATCTGATCGAGCAATGGCTCAAAAGCCGAAAGATGGCGGTAAAAATCAACACCTATGAGGCATATCGTTCACAAGTGTATGTGCACATCGTGCCATACTTTCGCAGCAAAGGCACAATGCTTTCAGAGATCACGCCCGGTGTGCTTGAGGAATATTATCTAGTCAAATACAACGCCGGTCTATCGGGCTTAACGATACGCAAACATCACTCGAACATCAAAATGGCACTTAGATATGCGGTCAAGAACAGTTTGACAGACCACAATGCAGCCTTGCTTGCGGAACTTCCCTGCACTGACCGTTACTGTGGAAATTTCATAAGCACAGATCAATTTGAGATAATTCTTAACAAGGTCAAAAATACCGATCTCTACACGCCTGTGTTTCTGGCAGGAACTATGGGACTAAGACGCAGCGAGGTTCTGGGGCTGCGTTGGTCAGACATAAACTTTGAAACGCAGACTATGTGCATACAGCATACTATAGTCAAATGCATTAAAGATCACAAGATAACTTTGGTGTTTTCAGACGTTCCTAAAACCAGAGCAAGTCGCAGAACCTTGCCTCTCCCCTCAGGCGTGCTCAGATACCTCAAGGAGCTTAGACGCAGGCAGCGCGATAATTACACGGCTCATCGTGACAAATATTCACGAGAATATCTTAAATACATATGCGTTGACGATATGGGGCTGATCGTCAAGCCCGACGATCTGTCTGTTGGTTTCGGCAGGATAATGGCAGAAATGAATTTTCACTGCCGTTTCCACGATCTTCGCCATACCTGTGCGTCACTGCTTGTTCAGCACGGCGTTGAGCTAAAGTCCGTGTCGGTCTGGCTCGGTCACAGCAGCATAGCTGTCACCAGCGATATATACACGCACCTGACATATCGTGAAAAGCTGAAAGTCGCTGAAACGATCGATGAGTATATGAAAGATGTCAATGTGTCACCGTGACACACTAGATAAGCGGCTTAGCTTTTAATACGTGTTGACAAAACACGTACAATGTGATATGATAATTATAGGATATATTCAATATCGAAAGAAGAATAATATGACAAATTTCAATGATTTTCTTAATGCACAACTAACTGTTCCTGAGCTTAAGGCAGAATACAATTCTATAGAGCCTGAATTTGCAGTAGTTCAAGCGTTAATTGACGTCCGTAAAAAGAAAGGTATAACTCAGCAGCAACTTGCCCACCTTTCAGGTATTGCACAAGGTGATATAAGCAAAATTGAAAATGGAAATGCAAACCCGTCTATAAAAACACTTCAAAGGCTTGCCGCTGCTATGGATAAAAAACTTAAAATTGAATTTGTATAAAATAAAAATCCTTGGTGTGTCACAATGACACACTGTCTAGTGACACAAAAACGGAGTGATTTTAATGTCCAAAAATAAACTTGTTTCTCCTGTTCTCAAATGGGTGGGAGGAAAAAGGCAGCTGTTGCCCTCTATAAAGCTCATGCTACCTAAAAGGATAACCTCGTATTGTGAGCCTTTTGTTGGTGGCGGTGCTGTTTTGTTTGATCTGCAGCCTAAAAAAGCAATAGTCAACGACATTAACATCGATCTCATTCATGTATATACTGTTATAAGAGATGATGTTGACGCTCTTATCGAAATACTTGAAACCTATCCGAATGAGGAAAGTTTCTACTATGAGCTTCGTAATATTGATCGTGATAAATCAAAATACGATAGGCTTAGTGACATCGAAAAAGCGGCAAGGGTTATTTTTCTCAATAAAACTTGTTATAATGGTTTATATCGTGTAAACAATGCAGGAGAATTTAATAGTCCTTTTGGAAAATACAAAAATCCAAATATCGTTAATGCTCCTGTTTTGAAAGCCGTAAGTAATTATTTTAACTCTGCTGAGATAACATTCAGTTCAAACGATTTTGCATTATCACTTGAACAAGTACGGAGAGGAACGTTCGTATATCTTGATCCGCCATATGATCCAATATCAGATACCTCTAGCTTTACTGGTTATTCAAAAGGCGGTTTTAGCAGAGAACAGCAGATTAAACTTCGTGAGTGCTGTGATATGCTTAATGAACGTGGTGTAAAATTCATGTTGTCAAATTCTTCAACTGAATTTATAAGAGAACAATATTCTGATTATCATATAACAACTGTACAAGCCAAAAGGGCAATCAACTCAGTTGCAAGCAAACGTGGAGATGTTGACGAGGTAATAATAACAAACTATGAATGACACAGATAAACTTGAACATGAAACCAGGAATGACGCAGCATGGCATTTATTATTTGAAAAATACGATATTCTACATCAAATAGAACAAGAAGGGTGTTTTCAAATATCCGCTACACAAATTAAAGAGTTTCGTGAGCCACGGTTAATGGCAAAATTTGATCACATTATCAATTTGCCTAAATTATTCAAACAAAATAAGCTCTCCATACTTCCTATTACTCGTGGTGATTATATCATTTCTCATTTTGATGCGTATCATAAATTCGAGCCTATGTCACCCGAAGTAACAAGAATAAGCTTACCATACTACATTCAAAGTTTAGATGTAGACTCTATCACCAGTGAAGCAGTTGCTTTAAATTGTGCTTATGTGTCGGGCATAATAGCAGACTTTCTAGAAGATGAGCAACTTGTTCCAACTGTAAGTGGCAGAATGGGATCTGGTAACTTCAATTTTGAGATCAAAGATGTTCTATGCAATGACAAAAGAAACATTGAAGTACATAATTCTCAAATAGAGATAGATGCAGGATATGAGGGATTACAAAAGCTTGCACTAATTGAGGCAAAGCGAGATTTGTCGAAAGATTTTCTTGTAAGACAGCTCTACTACCCTTTCAGGACGTGGAAAGATCGTGTAAACAAAGATGTCAAACCAATTTTCCTTGTGTATTCCAATGGCATATTTCATTTATATGAATATCAATTTTCTGATCCAATGGAATATAGTTCACTGACACTTGTCAAGCAGAAAAATTATTCTGTGGAGGAAGATATGACTATTACATCTGAGGAAATCAATCAATTACTTGACAGTGTACCGATAATTGATGAGCCTGAAATATCATTTCCACAAGCAGACAGTTTTGAACGAGTAATAAATCTATGCGAATTATTAAACGAACACCCTATGACAAAAGATAATATTACAATTAATTACGCATTTGACGAAAGGCAAACAAATTATTATACCGACGCTGCTCGCTATCTTGGGTTAGTTGACAAGCAAAGGAATGATAGCATTACATTTTTCTTAACGTCAAAAGGAAAAAACATTTTAAAACTCAGCTACAAACAAAGGCAATTAGCTTTTTGTGAAGCTATATTATCACATAAGGTTTTTTCAGAAACTCTTAATTTATGGTTTAGTCAGGGAGAAATCAACAAGCATGAAATTGTTGCAATAATGAAACAGTGTAACCTATATAAAGTGAAAAGTGACGAAACATATTATCGTAGGGCTTCAACAATTAGAAGTTGGCTTGAATGGATCGTGGAATTATTATAACGAAAATACCCCTAGTGTGTCACCGTGACACACTAGGGGTCATTTTGCATTTATATATAAAATATATATTCCCCACCATTAATTTCCGCAAAAGTATTGACAAATTGACAAAATGGTGGTATAATTAATATACAGAGGAAATTTAGAGGGCATAAAAAATTGCACCCTCTAAGGCTTATAAACTCCGCCAAGAGATTATAAGCCCAGCAGCACAGATGTTACCGCAACTGTGGAGCTTTCAGAGAATGCTATCCTCGTGCTCTATTATAGCACGTTGGAAATAGATTGTCAAGGGCTTTTCACGATGTCAAACATCTGGAAAGCTCTTTTTGCTTTTAGCTGCTGATTCAACTCATCAAAAATGCAGCTTGAAAATCGAATATCGTAAGTCCTCAAATAAGATTGAGATGAGGTCAACTGATGTGAAACACAAGCACAACAAGACATTGAGTTGTCTTTAAGTCGCTTGGAGCCATGACGTTCGTTACTGTTCAATCACGCCGATCAGGCATTCTTAACATTACAGAACATGAACACGAGCCAGCCAGTAACAGTTAAGCTAACTGCAAGCCTATGTGCCGACGCCACTATGAATTAACATCAGATGATTCGCCCAAGCTCCACAATGTGCAGCTGCCTTGACAAGGTCTAAGAGCGAAACGAAACAAATGTCACAAAACATATCCTAGTTTGTTACTACAAGCTTTTATATATGCTCAGCAAGGATACTTAAAGATACTTGCTGAGGAAAGTCCACATTTTTATATCCTGTGGATTTTCCTTTGTGAGTATCAAAAATGATTGGTGCGCCAGAAGGGACTCGAACCCCCGACCTACTGGTTCGTAGCCAGTCACTCTATCCAGCTGAGCTACTGGCGCATTCAACTCTAATATTATATCATATGCAAGCACCCTTGTCAACAAGTTAATTGAATTTCTCCACTTATTTTACAGAATGTTCACATCGTTTCTCGTAGCTTCACACCTTTATCATCCCTTTAAATGTCATTGTTTTTCACACTTTTTGTCAATCAAGGGTTTGTAATCATTTGTAATACTTTTTCGGCAAACTGCTCTGTTTTTAACCGGAATTTTTGTAGATTATTTATCATTCTATGCCCTTGACTTATATTCTGATTGTGGTATAATAGTAAATGTTCAATATTATGTTGTGATTAAAGTAACCGACCACAATATATAGTGGTTAGGTAAGATAGAATGAAAGGAAGAGTATAGGTGAAGATAATAAAAAGAAGCGGCGCTGAGAATACGTTCGATAAGGAAAAGATAGAAAATGCCGTTGCGAAAGCTAATATCACTGTGGAGGAAAAGGATAGGCTCTCTGAGGGAGAAATAGGAGAGATAGCACAGAATATAGAGGACAAATGCTCTGAAATGAATAGAGCTATGGACGTTGAAACTATCCAGGACTGGGTGGAAGCCGATATCATGCGCCACGGCAAGTATACAGTGGCAAAGCATTATATCACCTACCGCTATGAGCGTTCTATCGTCAGACAGGCTAATACTACTGACAAGCAGATACTTTCTCTTCTTAACTTCGAGAACGAGGAAGTAAAGCAGGAAAATTCCAATAAGAACCCTACTGTCAATTCAGTTCAGAGGGATTATATGGCAGGTGAAGTGAGCAAGGATATAACAAGAAGATTTTTGCTTCCTGACGATATAGTTGAAGCTCACGAAAAAGGTCTGATACATTTCCACGACGCCGATTATTTCGCTCAGCATATGCACAACTGCTGTCTTGTAAATCTTGAGGATATGCTCCAGAACGGCACTGTCATAAGCGAGGTCATGATAGAAAAGCCACACAGCTTCTCTACAGCCTGCAATATCGCTACACAATCTATCGCTCAGATAGCTTCTTCACAGTATGGCGGACAGAGTATCACACTTTCCCACCTTGCTCCGTTCGTTCAGATATCCCGTGATAAATACCGCCGTGAGGTAAAAAAAGAGTTCGCAGAGCTTAATATCCCTGCCGACGAGGATACTATAAATAAGGTAGCCGAAATGAGAGTAAAGGCTGAGATAGTTCAGGGCGTTCAGATGATACAGTATCAGGTCATCACTCTTATGACAACAAATGGTCAAGCACCTTTCGTTACTGTTTTCATGTACCTTGACGAGGTGCCGGAGGGACAGACAAGAGATGACCTTGCGGCTATCATAGAGGAAATGCTCAGACAGCGTATCCAAGGCGTAAAGAACGAAAAGGGCGTTTATATAACACCTGCGTTCCCTAAGCTAATATATGTCCTTGAAGAGGACAACATAAGAGAAGGCTCAAAATATTGGGAGCTTACAAAGCTTGCTGCAAAGTGTACCGCAAAGAGAATGGTGCCTGACTATATAAGCGAAAAGAAAATGAAGGAGCTTAAGGTAGACAAGAATGGCAATGGTCAGTGCTACCCTTGCATGGGCTGCAGAAGCTTCCTTACAACATATCTTGACGAAAACGGCAAACCTAAATATTACGGCAGATTCAATCAGGGCGTTGTTACAATAAACCTTGTGGACGTTGCCTGCTCGTCATATAAGGATATGGATAAGTTCTGGAAGATATTTGATGAAAGACTTGAGCTTTGCAGACGTGCGCTTATGCTCCGTCACGAAAGACTTAAAGGCACTCCGTCAGACGTTGCGCCTATCCTTTGGCAGAACGGTGCATTGGCAAGGCTTAAAAAGGGCGAAACAATCGACAAGCTCCTGTTCGGCGGATATTCCACCATATCACTTGGCTATGCAGGTCTTTGCGAATGCGTAAGATACATGACGGGCAAGTCACACACAGACCCTTCAGCAACGCCTTTTGCACTTGAAGTTATGCAGCACCTTAATGACGCCTGCGCAAAGTGGAGAGCAGAAACAAACATAGATTTCAGCCTTTACGGCACGCCATTGGAGTCCACAACATACAAATTTGCAAGATGTTTGCAGAAGCGTTTCGGTGTTATCGAGGGTGTAACAGACAGAAACTACATCACAAACAGCTATCATATCCATGTTACCGAGAACATCGACGCATTTGACAAGCTCACCTTTGAGTCACAGTTCCAGGCTCTCTCACCAGGAGGAGCTATCAGCTATGTGGAAGTGCCGAATATGCAGAACAACATAGAGGCTGTCCTTGCAGTTATGCAGCATATTTACGACAACATCATGTATGCCGAGCTTAACACAAAGAGCGACTACTGTCAGAAGTGCGGTTTTGACGGTGAGATAAAGATAGTAGAAGATGACGGCAAGCTTGTATGGGAGTGTCCGAACTGCGGTAACAGAGATCAGAACACTCTGAACGTTGCAAGGCGCACCTGCGGCTACATCGGCACGCAGTTCTGGAATCAGGGCAGGACTCAGGAGATAAAGGAGAGAGTTTTGCATTTGTGATTTGATACAAAACCCATTGTGAATTTTGAATTTAAAATGGAACATTCGAATTTAAAATGGAACATTAACAGAAAATTCACAAACACGATTTCAAAAGTTCAAAAATCAAAACTCGTCAAAAAAATGAACATTATAGCAAGGAAAACGCAAAAATTCAAAACTGCAAAATCTGAAAATAATGAACATTATTATTGACATAAAACAGCAAACAGCATATAACTATCGGGGCAATACAAAATCGTATTGCCCTGCGTTGTATGTATGAAAGGAGCGGAAAATGAATTATTGTGAGATAAAGAAAACCGATATCGCCAATGGCTCAGGAGTGAGGGTCACGCTGTTCGTATCAGGTTGCAGACACCACTGCAAGGGCTGTTTTCAGCCTGACACTTGGAACTTTGACTATGGCAAGCCTTTCACAGATACCACCGCAGACGAGATAATTGACGCCCTCTCAAAGGGCTATATAAAAGGGCTTACGCTCCTTGGTGGCGAGCCTATGGAGCCTGAGAACCAGCCTGAGCTTACAAAGCTTCTCCGCCGTGTGAAAACCGAACTTCCCGACAAGGACGTGTGGTGCTACACAGGCTGTACCCTTGAAACTGACCTGCTTGCAGGCTCAAAGTCCCCATACAGAACACAGTACACAGACGAAATGCTGAGCCTTATCGACTACCTCGTTGACGGCGAATTTGTTCTCGAAAAGAAAAACATCTCCCTGAAATTCAGAGGCTCTGAAAATCAGAGGATACTTCATAAAGAGGACGGGGTTTGGGTGAACAGCGAAGATATGTAGTAATAAAGATATTGGAAAAGCGACCATGTTTTGCATATGGCCGCTTTTTTTATTTGCAGTCCAGACAAACGGACAGTTGATGTGTTATAATATAGTCAAATAAAGAAAAATGGAGGAATATATCAATGAGTTCCATAAACCTTGAAAACCTGACTATGCCCGAATCGACAAGCTACGTCTGTCTATTTAGAAATTGCTATGAACTTGAAAGTGTAAAGCTTCCCAAAAACGCAACGATCATTCATTCTTTGATCTTTGACGGATGCTACAATCTAAAAAATGTAGACATACCTGACACAGTAACTACTATTGGCTTTTGTGCATTTCAGGATTGCGGCATTGAAAGCATCACTCTCCCAAGCTCGCTGACAACTATCGGTGAAGAAGCTTTTGGAAAATGCACCAACCTTGAAAGTATAACCATACCCGATTCTGTAACAATAATTGACGAAGGCGCATTTAAAGGTTGCACCAAACTAAAGAATATAACTCTTTCAAGCTCACTGACAACTATCAGCAAAGAAGCGTTTTGTAATTGCACCGAGCTTGAAAGTATAATTATACCTGATTCTGTAATAAGCATTGACGAAGCCGCATTTAAGGGTTGCACCAAGCTAAAGAACATAATTCTCCCAAGCTTATTGACAGCTATCGGCTCTGAGGCGTTTAGTAACTGCATCAGTCTTGAAAGTATAAATATACCAGATGGGGTAATATCTATACGGGGAAGGGCTTTTGAGAACTGCACCAGCCTCAAAAGCATAAAAATACCTGATTCAGTAAAGAACATTGACTCATATGCCTTTGACGGGTGCAAAAAGCTTAAAGACATAACTATTCCAAATAGCGTTACGCTCATAGACATGTGCGTATTTGAAAACTGCGAAAGCCTTGAACGCATAAAACTGCCTGAGAGGATAACTGAGATATGCTATGGTGCGTTTGAGGGTTGTAGAAGTCTTAAAAACATCACCATTCCCGACGCAGTCAAAAGTATAGGCAGTTATGCTTTCAGCGAATGTAAAAATCTCGAAAACCTTGAGATACCATATGGCGTAACAGATATAGGCTTCATGGCATTTTATAACTGCAAAAATCTTAAAAACATAACTATCCCGACTTCATTAAATTACATCAATTCATATGCATTCAGCCAATGTGAAAGCCTCGAGACCGTGACCATAATATCAGACTGCACCAGCAAGATCATAGACGTAAGAGAACTTGATCTTGACACCATGGATCAGTGGATATTCCTCTACTTCTGATTACTCCGCCTTGACAAAGCGTTGCTGATAAGATATAACGAAATTATTGCAATACAATTATAGAAGAATGGAGTACCTGATATGGGAAAAATAACAAAGAACAGCAGATGTGCAACAGTTGTTGATTGACCAAGACGAAACGTTTATAAAACAGCTTGAATACTTAAACAGTGACCAATTTCAAAAAGAAACAGATAGAGGTTATTTAAGAAGAAATCTCCATTTCTTTATGGCGATAATTTTGCAGGGCATTCAATCACCTACAGACAAAAAGTACATTGAAAATTTTCTTTATATAATGTATCCAAATCCTACACCAATAGAAACAAAGCTAGGAGCATGGCGGCAAAATGCAGGTAATTTTGTTGGCAAAAGCAGAAAACTTACAATAAATAAAGCTTTACTATCAATATCTAAAGATACCGAAATGGACGTTTTTAGAACGGGTGATTGGGTCAATTTTAAAGACAGCAGTGGAGAAGCTATCTTTAGGGACGCCAATAATAACAGCATATTTATTGACGGAGAAGCTGACGCTATACAGAAAATGAAACAGATAGCAGAATTTCTAATAGACAACGTCCAAATCACATCTGGCGGAGGTTTTTCACTTATGGTAGATACATATTCACTGTTAAAAGCAAACAAACAGCTCATTTTAAACGGCGCACCTGGCACAGGAAAGACCTTTTCCGCAAGAAATGAGATTGCCGACAAGCTGTTGGGCGAAAACGCCGATAAAAATATACAAATGGAAATGGTGCAGTTCCACCCCTCATATGACTACACAGACTTTATCGAGGGCATAAGACCAAACCTTGCAAACGAAAGCATAGGTTACACATTAAAAAACGGCTCTTTCAAGTCATTTTGCAGAAAGGCCGGCGTAATAGAGCGTATACAGGCTTCAGGCAAAAAGGTGACGGAAGACACCATAAAAGATTTTCTCAAGGGCGAGGACAAGTCTATCGTTGACTTCTGGATAAACAAAATAAACGAGGAGGGCTTTGATGCTGAAAACATAAAGCCAGCCGACCTCCCTCCTTTCCTTTTTATCATTGACGAGATAAACAGAGCGGAAATATCAAAAGTCCTTGGTGAAACCATGTTCTGCTTGGACGCAGACTACAGAGGAGAAAAAGGCAGGATAGCTACGCAGTATTCTGCACTGGCAACTGACAAAACATTCTATATAAATAAGGATAACGATAAGTTCTTTATCCCCTCAAATGTGTATATCATAGGCACAATGAACGATATCGACAGAAGCGTAGAGGTCTTTGACTTTGCTTTAAGAAGAAGATTTGCTTGGCATGAAGTCACTGCAGAAGCCGTAATGGATAAGGTCTTAAAGGCAATGGGCGTAGATAATGCGCTTGGCAATTATTATGATGATTATGTATCAAAGATAACAGACCTCAATAATTCCATTGATAACACCCTTAAACTTAACAGACATTATCACCTCGGTCCGTCATATTTTGCAAAGATACTGCTGTATCTTGACGGAAATGACTACCAAAAGGCAAAGCAGGAAGTGTGGGATAACCACCTCTCTCAGATATTGTATGAGTATGTAAAGGGCAAGAGAACTGAAAGCGAAGTAGCGAAAATAGGTGAGAATTTTAAGGCTTGATCGGAGGAGCAAAATGGATAATCATATAACGATCAGTCTTAAAGATAACCAAAGCTATGATAAAGCGTATTCATTGGTCTATGATGATGAATCATCTGATGAAAAGGAAATATCCGAAAGCTATTGGGAGGATATCAAGCAGGTCAGCGACCTAAATCAGATAAAGGGCAGCAATATCATCACCATACCTTCTCAAAGCCGAAACAAAAACAAAGAGATATTTTCACGAGTAAATGACAAGCTTTTCACCTACAATTGGGTGGGCGTGCTGTCCTGCAGAAGCAAGGAAGAAGAAAGTGAAGCTAACTACCGAATAGAAATAAGGTCACGCTTTGACAAGGACGATAAACAGTATTTCCTGCTCTATCTATTGTGCAGTGTATGCGGCATAAACGTTTTTGATATAAACGTAAACAGCGAATCAGAAAGCGACTATACTGCCATAATGGTGCTTCTGTTTCTTATGAAGCTTATGGAAGCCTACGAAGACGGAATATACAAAGAGTATGTGCGAAAGAGATACAACGAGTATGACTTCAAGGGCGTTATGGATATCAACAGGCACATAAAGATAAACAATCCCTTTTTAGGAAAGACCGCATATTCCACAAGAGAGTATTCCTACGACAACGATATTCTATGCCTCATACGCCAAACTCTCGACTATATCAAAGACTATTTCCCCGACATTTTGAAAGGCTATCTCAACAACAACGTTATCCTCAACGAGATAATAGACGCCATAGAAAATGCAACGCCCTCATATCGAATGAACGTGAACTATTCCGACTCCATGAAGTGCAGAAGAGAGATAACCCACCCTATGTATCAGAAGTACGAGGACGTAAGAAAGCTCGCATTGATGATATTGCAGGAATCAGGTCAGAACGTGTTTGACGATAAAGAAGAAGACACCTTTGGCATACTCATTGATATCTCATGGCTGTGGGAGGAGTTTATCGCTGTCAAGCTGTTGAACGAATATAGCTATGAACATTTGCTTACCGACAATTCCAAAGGAAGCCTGCAATGGTCTAATAAAGAATATTGGTATCCTGACTACATAGAAAAGGGCAAATCCGATTCCAAAAGAAACGTATTTGACGCAAAATACAAGTTCTGGGAATGGAATAAAGACGCTGATATCCACCAGCTATTGTCATATCTTTTCCTGACAGGCGGTGACACCTGCGGAATAATCTATCCCTCTCAGGACGAGCAAAGCAAAGTAGAAAAAAAGGAAATAAACGCCTTTGCCTCATTTTATAATGCCAAGCCAAAGATATATGCGCTTCCCCTTTTTATCCCGCAAAGCGAGTATGATGACTATGGAGAATATTACAAAAAAATCAATATATCCATACAAGCATGGAAGCAAAGCTTCTCAGCACAGATAGCCACATCTTAATAAAACAAAACCGCTCCCCGTGACATCACGAAGAGCGGTTTTTTTATACAAATTGTAGGGGGACAGCGTCCTCGACGTCCCATTTATTGACCATGTGTCATGCTCTTGACCTTACTTCTCAGACTTTGTAAAGAATATCGCCTTTATAAGCTGGATAACGAGCATAGAGCCAAAGCTTAGAATGTATATCCATGCAAACTGCATACCTGTCATGTCTGCTATCTTGAAAAGTCCTTTAAGTGGTGGAACGAGCAGAACGGAGTTTAAAAATACCATTCCAAGACCGAACGCCATAAGACCGAACTTGTTGTTGAAAAAGTCCTTTGAGAAGATAACAGGACCTTTTTTCTTGCAGGAGAATCCGTGGAACAATCTTGCGGAGCAAAGCACTGCGAATGCCATCGTCATACCAAGAGCTGCGCTTGTCTTGTTTCCCATAAGGAAAGCCGAAGCTACTGCTATCGCTATAACTACGCCATACAATGCTATCTCGCCCAGGAAAGGACGTGTGAGTATAGATTCATTTGCATTTCTCGGCTTGCGTTTCATGACCTCTTCGGAGTGAGGTTCAAGACCCAAACCGATAGCAGGAAGCGAGTCTGTAAGCAGATTAATAAACAGCAAATGTATTGCCGCAAACGGAACAGGAAGTCCAAGCAGTGAGTTGAAAAGCACCACAAGAATTGCCGCAAAGTTGCCCGAAAGCAGGAAGAGTATAGCCTTTTTAATGTTCTCGTAAATGTTTCTGCCGTTTCTTATGGCCTTGACTATAGTTGCAAAGTTATCGTCTGCAAGCACCATTGAGGCAGCGTCCTTTGAAACCTCAGTTCCTGTGATGCCCATTGCAACGCCCACATCAGCCTGCTTTAACGCAGGTGCGTCGTTCACACCGTCGCCTGTCATGGAAACTATACAGCCGTTTGCCTGCCAAGCCTTTACGATCCTTATTTTATGCTCAGGTGTAACACGAGCGTAAACAGCCTTGTCCTTTACAAAGTCAACAAGCTCTTCGTCTGAATAAGCGTCAAGCTCGTGACCCTCGACAGCCTTTGAGTTGTCGTCAAGAATACCTATCTCACGGGCAATAGCCGAAGCCGTAACGATATGGTCGCCTGTTATCATGACTGGCTTTATGCCTGCCTTGCGGCATTCCGCAACAGCCGCCTTTGATTCCTCTCTCGGAGGATCCATCATAGCAATAAGACCGACAAACTCCAATCCGTCCTCGTCCTCTGGACATACGGTATCCTTGTCGAATTTTTTCTCTGCAAATGCAAGTATACGCAAACCTTTTTCCGAAAGCTCTGCCACACGCTGAGTTATAACAGCCTTTTCCTCGTCGCTTGAAGTTATCCTGTTTATAAGAACGTCAGCCGCACCCTTTACATAAAGCACCTTCTCGCCGTCGATAACGTGCAGAGTTGACATAAGCTTTCTGTCTGAATCAAATGGTATCTCAGAAATTCTAGGGAGATCTTCCCTCACCTTGTCAGTGTCGATACCAAGCTTTGTGCCAAAATTGATAAGAGCCGTTTCTGTAGGGTCGCCTATCTCAACGCCGTCCTTACAGCTTGAATCGTTGCAAAGGATCATGGCTCTTGTCATAGTCTTGACCTTTTCATCGTCAAGATCAACAGCGTCAGTGTCGATTATCCTGCCGTCTACCATTATTTTTCTGACCGTCATCTTGTTCTGAGTAAGAGTACCAGTCTTGTCAGAGCATATTACAGAAACGCTGCCCAAGCCCTCAACAGCTTGAAGCTTTCTTATGATAGCGTTTTCCTTTGACATTTTCTGTGTGCCGAAAGAAAGCACGATAGTAACGATAGAGCTGAGAGCCTCAGGAATAGCCGCAACAGCAAGTGCGATAGCGAACATGAACGAATCCATAAGCTTGCCGCCACGAAGCACACTAAGTCCGAACACTACTGCACAAACGATAAGGATAGCTATAGAAAGCTTTTTGCCGAACTCGTCAAGCGTGTTCTGGAGAGGCGTTTTTCTCTCTGATGCGTTTTGGATAAGTGAGGCTATCTTGCCCACCTCAGTGTCCATACCAACCTCAGTGACAAGCATTTTTCCTCTGCCGTATGTGACAAAAGAGCCTGAATAAACCATATTTGCACGCTCAGCAAGAGGCTTTTCGCCCTCTATATCGCTCATATCCTTGTCGATATTAACGCTCTCGCCTGTGAGTGCAGACTCGTTCACCTGTACAGAAGCGCACTCTACGAGTCGTCCGTCTGCACATATCTGGTCGCCTGCTTCGATAAGAAGAATGTCGCCCACTGCGATCTCCTCAGAGGGGATAATGACCTTTTCACCGTTTCGCAACACCTTAGCCGTCGGTGCAGAAAGCTTTTTAAGGTTCGTCAGGGATTTTTCAGCCTTGACAGTCTGAACTGTACCCAAAATAGCGTTCATTGTGATAACAACGAGAATTACCGCACAGCTCTCAACGTCTTTCATGAAAGCTGAAACTATCGCAGCAATAATGAGTATAAGCACAAGGAAGTCCTTATACTGCTCTAAAAAAATCATGGGAATGGACTTTTTCTTGCCCTCCGTGATAACATTTCGTCCGAACTTTTCGCAGTTTTTCACTGCCTGCTCAGTTGAAAGACCATTTTCACCGGATGAAAACTCAGTGTAAAGCTGGTCAAGTTTTTTTTGATACTGCTTCATAAAATACCACCCTTTTTATTTTTTCCTGTAGTCGCTGCCGATATACCCTTCAAAGCCTCCTTTTCTCATAGGCTCAGAAAAATAAACGCATAAAAAATCGGCAAGACGTTTATTGGGTAAACTGCGCCTGTGGCAATTTAATCAATAAAAGTCTCGCCGTTTAGATATGCAGCGGTCCCTCATCGGAACGTACTGACGCAAACATAAACGGATCTCTCCGCCAGCTACTCTCTTTTACTATGAGGTTATTATAACCTATATTTTTGATTTTGTCAATAGTTTTTTATATATTTTATTGTAAATCTGCAACTCATTTACTTGATCTCATTTTCAAACACTGCCCTTGATTATTATTCCAAAAGGTGCTATAATAGCATTGGTGATAATAATGAAAAGGAAAATACTTGTAGGTCTGCTTACCGCCGTTATCTTTTTGGCTTGCGCTCTTGTGATAAATATAACCCCAAAGGTGGAGAAAGGTTCAGTTGTGCTGACCTGTGACGGAAGCAAATATGAGCTTCCCGGCACTGAAAAGACACGATACTGCAATGGCAAGAGCGAGAGCCTTTCCGCTGAAAAGAGCTTTGAAGATCTGCTCTCCTCTGTACCGTCATTTAATATAAAGGCAGATGTAGATAAGGACGGCAATGTTACCCTTAAAACCCCTATGTCCGTAGAAGCCACAGGGGACAGGCTCGGTGACGTGCTTTACACTGTCTACAGCTATGACGGAAAGGTGCTTGCCAAAGAGTCCAAAAAGCTGGAGCTTCCAAAAGAGGATATTGACGGCTGTCTTGTGAAAATAAAAATTACATGGGGCAAGAAAAACACAAGCTATCTTGAAGAAGATTACTGGTTTGCCGCAATGTACAATACCGAAAGATAAACATAACATCAAAACGTAAGGGCGACCTCTGGTCGCTCACTTTCTTTCTGTAAACTTTCAGACAACAAAACGTCGGACGAATTTGAAAACGTCCGACGTTTTTTTTAACATATTTGAAATCCTATTATGCCCACCATACAAATAACGCTGCCGATAAATCTCAGCTTTGTGATAGGCTCTTTTCTTATGAGCGCTATAACAAACAGCGAACACAGTATCATAGGCTGGATAAATGACGCACTCGCAAGGCTCACAGCAATAACAGCATTCTCCGCAAGCAGACCTGCCACATTCGGAATTTTTGTAAGCACGACCACCCATGCGCCCTTTTGATTTTTCTTGAATATCTCCAAAGGCTTTGCCCTCGGCAGAAGTATGATAGCCATAAGTATAAGCGCAAAGAACAGCGCCATAGTCGAGGATATGTAATTCTCTGACGCTCTTACAACTATGCCGTAGCCGTATCTTGCCAGCAGATAGAACACCAGAGGAACAACTATCCTGCGGTAATTTATATTGCCGCTGTCCGTTCTGCCTGATTTTGCGATAAAAACAAGTCCTGCAACAGTAAGCACGATAAAAAGAAACTTGAAAATGCTCGGTTTTTCACCAAGGAAAATATCCGTTGCATAGGACATGAAAAGGGTGATACCAAGCCAAGCCTTAAGCTCAAAGGCTGATATTTCATCAAGGATAATAGCCGAAAGCTTAAATTCAAGGATCTTCGACAAGCACAGCAGACCTATCGCCGCAAATGACTGCCAGCTAAGCGTAATAGTCCTGTCGAGGAAAGGCAGACAGCAAGCCATGAAAACAGCCGTTGCCGCCGCCATTAAGAATCCAAGCTCATCGCCGTTGAATTTTGCCGTTGAAACAGCGTACTTGTCACTAAGGGAACATATCGTGTAGCATACAACTACAAGTATAAGCAAAAACATTATTTTTCTTCTTCCTTACTATATGATTTTCTAAGACCTGTATGCTGTGAAACATACGAAATAATGGGCGACCCAAGGTCGCCCCTACGCAAAGCCGATTTATCAGTTCTTTTTATTTTTCACAAGCCATACTACCGCCAAAATACCAAGTATCACTGAGAACAGAGTAGCAACAGCTAGACATATCCAGCTTGCATACTGACTTTGTATAAATTCGTTCTGCGATTGGCTTCCTATAAGGGTATCTACCCCCGATTGCGAGCCTAATGCTGAGAACAGTATTATAAATGCCATTCTCACATTCATTACGCAGGCTATAACGCTGTAAATATGCACTATACCCTGAAAAAGACACACTCCGCAGTCGTCCTTTACATAGCTTTTCACTCCAAGCACCGCACATACCACCGACACTGCCGTGTAGATAATGAACGTCGCAAAAAGCACTATCGTTGGCACCTTTGCCCCCTCGGTTTTCACTATCATGCTCATAAGCCCAGCCATACACCCCATGAACACAGCCGCTGCCGCAAGCCCTACAACAGACCATTTTCTGTATAAAAGCTCTGACTTTTTTATCTGCTCTTTCTTTATCTGCTTAGGCATTTTCTTCCTCCGCCTTCTTGCTTTCAAGCTCCTCCTCAGATATCTTGAAGCGTATCCTGTCTATTTTCTGCTCGTCCTCCATTTTCACTGTCATCTCAAAAGGCGGACAGCTTATAACTTCATTCTGCTCAGGAAGTCTGTCAAGCATATCCATTATCCAGCCACCGAGAGATGTTCTTTCGGTTTCGATAGTGTCCTCCGGCAGTCCTATCCTCTCAAGAAAATCCGATACCGAAAGCTCCGCCGACGCTTCGTAAACACCATCGCTTATTTTCACAAGGGAGGTATCCTCCTCGTCGCTTTCATCATAGATCTCGCCCACAAGCTCCTCTATGATATCCTCAAGAGTACAAATACCCTCCGTGCCGCCATATTGGTCAAGCACCACCGCCATATGCACCTTTTTGCGCTGCATCTGCTTCAGGATCTCAGATATCTTGCGGTTTTCAGTTATGTAAAGTGGCTTGTTCATTATAAGGCTTATGTCCGTTTTACCCTTCAGATACATTTCAAAAAAGTCAGCCTGGTGGATAAGTCCCACAATGTGGTCTATATCCTTGTCATACACAGGAAGCCTTGAAAACTTTGTCTGCACAAAGCGTTTTTTTATGCTCTCCATATCCTCATGAAGCTCAACGCCCTCGATATTTACTCTCGGCACAAGTATCTCGCTTATGGTTATCTCGTCAAAATCCAGTGCCGAACGCACAAGCTCCGACTCCTGCTCTTCAAGTACGCCCTCGTCCTGAATCTCGTCTATGATATATTTAAGCTCTTCCTCAGTAACAGACGGCTCGCTGTTCTTGTTGCCCACAATCTTTGAAACACCGCTTTTTATGCCCATAAAAACAGCCGTTATAGGCGTGATAATGAACATGAATGCGGAAAGCGGAGCCGCCATAAGAATAGAAAACCGCTCAGAATTTTCCTTTGCAAGGCTCTTAGGCAAGATCTCACCAAAAATAAGCACAAGCACCGTCATGACTACAGTAGCCAGACCCACGCTTCCCTTGCCGAATTTCTCAGTAAAAAGCACAGTCGCCAGTGATGATGAAGAAATGTTCACCACATTGTTTCCCACAAGTATGGCAGTGAGTGCCTTGTCAAAATTATCGCATATGTTCATTGCCTTCTTTGCAGACTTGTTTCCATCGTCTGCAAGTTTTTTAAGCCTTATCCTGTTGCATGAAGAAAACGCTGTCTCCGTTGCGGAACAAATAGCAGACAGCATAAGAAGCACAGCGATGATAACAACTTTCATAAAATAAAATTATCCTTTCAGGTCAGAGTATAAATTTGCCGCCCTAGTTATAAAAATAGCACTAAAGGCAGTCATGAAAACTGACTACATATAGTTATCATAACATATTTTTTAACCAATTGCAACAGTATTATTGAAAAAACGATGTAAAAGAGTTATAATATTCTTTGTGTTCATAATATTCATATGCACAAAAGGAGATAACAAAAATGGCAAAGAAAGATAAGGACATTTTCGACAAAATAATGGACTGGAAGATATTCGGCTGGTTCAGACCATTTTACGTCAAAAACAAGGAAATGCTTTTGTATCTGTTTTTCGGCGTACTCACCACCGCAGTGAGCTTTGTGACCGCAGGCATCTCAAAAGTGCTTTTGGAACAGGCAGGCATCGGCAAGGGCGGTGTTTCCACCACAAGCACCGTCATATCATGGATATGTGCAGTAACATTCGCATACATAACCAACAGGATATGGGTTTTCGAGTCTGAAGCAGAGGGCAAAAAGGCGATAATCTCCGAAGCGGCTTCATTTTACGGCGGAAGGATATTCACTCTTCTCGTAGAAATGTTCATGATGTGGCTTGGCTACTCACTTCTCAGCTTCAACTATTGGGTAACAAAGATAGTGGCAAACGTTGTTGTGCTGATACTTAACTATGTCATCAGCAAGCTTGTGGTATTCAGAAAGAAATAAGCATACATAAAAAGCTGTCGGCAAAAAAATGCTGACAGCTTTTTTTCATCAGTTGCCACGTTGCAACTGATCAATCTCTGTACATAAGCGTGACCGCCATTCCGTTTATCACGCCCACTACAACCCCGCACACAATGAAAAACACCTTGATAGGCAGGTCAAGCAGGAGTGATATAAGCCCGAACACGATAACGAACGCCATTGCTCCGCCTATCTGCACAAGAAACTTTCTTTTCACAAGCACAGGAAAACGCTCAGCAAGCTTTGCGGTCTTGTTACCCTTGTGGTCAATTATCCTGTAAATAAGCTGAGTCAGTGCCATTGGTATTCCGATAAATAAAATTGCTGTTATAAGTTTGTCCATTTTAAATTCCTCCATTTTTCACTTAAATTATAGCTTTTTTTTGTATCAAAAAAGGCTGCCCAAGACGCAATTCGTCCGTGGGCAGCCTCATTGCTGCATATAAAATTTCTTTTATCAACAATTAAAGAACTCTTACGCCAACAACACCCTCGATAGACTTGAAAGCGTCAGCGTCAACGTCGCCTGTAACATCGAGCATTGTGTAAGCCCAGTCTTTCTTAGACTTGTTTACAAGGTTCTCGATATTTGCGCCCTTGTCAGATACAACAGATGTGATCTGTGCAATAAGTGCAGGAACGTTCTTGTGAAGCACGCAAACAAGGTGGTCGCCTGTTTTAGCAAGCTCTGCATTAGGGAAGTTTACAGAATTCTTGATAGTTCCCTTCTCGATATAGTCGATAAGCTCGTGAGCCGCCATTGTTGCGCAGTTGTCCTCTGACTCAGGTGTGGAAGCGCCAAGGTGTGGAAGAACGATAACATTCTCCTCGCCAAGAACAACATCATCTGCAAAGTCTGTTACATACTTTGCAACCTTGCCGTCCTTGATAGCCTTTACAACAGCCGCACTGTTGATAAGCTCGCCTCTTGCAAGGTTGATAAGACGAACACCGTCCTTCATCATTGCTATCTGAGCTTCGTCGATAGTGTTCTTTGTATCAGGTGTATAAGGAACGTGGATAGTGATATAATCACTGTTCTTGTAAATATCATTGATATCAGCTGTTACCTTTACAGCAGGCTCAAGCTGGATAGCTGCGTTTACAGAAAGGAATGGATCATAGCCGATAACGTCCATGCCAAGTGCAACGGCTGCGTTTGCGATCTTTCCGCCGATAGCACCAAGACCTATAACACCAAGTGTCTTGCCCAGTATCTCAGGACCTGCGAACTTAGACTTGCCGCCCTCAACTGTCTTTGGAGCGTCAGGAGTGCCCTTGAGTGATGCAGCCCATGCAGCAGCCTCTGTTATCTTTCTTGAAGCAAGAAGAAGCGCACAAATAGCAAGCTCCTTAACAGCGTTTGAGTTTGCGCCAGGTGTGTTGAATACAACGATACCCTGCTCTGCGCACTTCTCAACCGGAATATTGTTTACGCCAGCACCTGCTCTTGCAATAGCAAGCAGGCTCTCAGGCATTTCCATATCGTGCATCTTTGCTGAACGTACCATTATAGCGGTAGGATTTTCAGCATTGTCGCTTACTGTGTAATTAGCCTTGTCAAAGATATCAGTACCGCAGGCAGCGATCTTATTTAATGTCTTTATCTCATACATTGTAAATTACCCTCTCTTATAATAAGGTTACGCTTATGCGTTCTCAGCCTCGAACTTCTTCATGAACTCAACAAGCTTTTCAACGCCCTCAATAGGCATTGCATTGTAGATAGACGCTCTCATTCCGCCGACAGTTCTGTGACCCTTGAGGTTTACAAAGCCTGCTGCTGTAGCCTCAGCAACGAACTTCTTGTCAAGCTCAGCGTCGCCTGTTACGAATGGAACGTTCATAAGAGATCTGTCCTCAGGAACAACAGTGCCCTTGAAAAGCTTGCTCTGGTCAAGATAATCATAGAGTATCTTAGCCTTTTTCTCGTTGTGAGCCTTCATAGCCTCAAGACCGCCCATTTTCTTTATCCACTTGAATACCTTGCCGCAGATGTAAATGCCATAGCAAGGAGGTGTATTGTAAAGAGAGTCAGCGTCAGCCTGAGTTTTCCACTTGAGCATTGTAGGTGTTCCCTCGAGAACATCGTCAGTGATAAGATCTTCTCTGATGATAGCGATAACAACGCCGGCAGGACCAACGTTCTTCTGAACGCCGCCGTAAATAACGCCGTACTTTGTTACGTCAACAGGCTCAGACAGGAAGCAGGAAGAAACGTCTGCAACAAGTGTGTGACCCTTTGTGTTAGGCAGAGTCTTGTACTTTGTACCATAGATAGTATTGTTTTCGCAGATATAAACATAGTCAGCGTCCTCTGGGATATCCAGATCTGAACAATCAGGGATATAAGAGAAAGTCTTGTCAGCAGAAGAAGCCACAGCAACAGCCTCGCCGTATTTCTGAGCCTCCTGATAAGCCTTCTTAGCCCACTGACCTGTGATTATGTAAGCTGCTTTCTTGTTCTTCATAAGGTTCATAGGAACGGCTGCGAACTGCTGAGAAGCACCGCCCTGAAGGAACAGTACCTTATAGTTATCAGGGATACCCATAAGATCTCTGATGTCCTTTTCAGCTTCCTTGATGATGTCATCGAACGCCTTGGAACGGTGGCTCATCTCCATTACGCTCATACCTGTGCCCTTATAATCGAGCATTTCATCGGCAGCTTCCTTAAGCACTTCCTCAGGGAGTACAGCAGGACCTGCGCTGAAGTTATATACTCTACCCATTGTTAAACCCTCCATATAAATTAGTTTCATTATTTATAAAGACTATAAATATATAAATTAATAATATTATTATATGCCTTTTATAAAAAAAAGTCAAGGGCTGTCATATAAAAATACTCACTCGTCATAAGTTTTTGTACATATCAGCACATAAAGCAGCCCTGAAAACGTGCATTTTTTCACCTTACTTATGCCGTTATATATAATAAGCACTGAAAAGCATGAAAAATCAGAATAATACTAAAGCGTTAAAAAGAGGTTAAAATTTTTGGTATTCCTTGAAATCTCCATATTTGTGTAGTATAATGTAATCAATAAAATGCGACAGTTGTAAAAAAATCGGGGAACAATTGTCACTCTCAGGGAAAGAGGATATATATGCAAAAGATATTTTATGTTTCAAGAAATGAGGACAAAGCCCATGATGGAAAAGCCCCGGATATGGACAGATTTCAGCGAGTTGAAAAGCTCAACAGTCTGATCGCGGCAGGCTGGGCTATAAAGGAAATGAAAAGCGAAAACAGCAGCACATTCTTTGTGCTTGAGAAAGCAGACTAGACTTAAAATGGCGGTATAAGACCGTACCCTGTCAATAACGCAGACACGACGTCCCGCCAACAAGTTCGCCAGGTCTTTCAACAAACTTATAGGACGGTAGCCCCACCGTCCTTTTTTATGTGCAGATAAATTTTGCGAAAACGTTTTATGGGTATTGCATTTCAGAGAGAAATATTGTATAATTAATGTAATCGTTTTAACGAACACAAATGATACTATACATAATTATAAAGGAGTAAAAAACTATGGCTTATGTAATCGGCGTAGACTGCGGCACAAGCGGCACTAAGACGGTGCTTTTTGACGAAAAGGGTACTGTTATCTCTTCTGTAACTATTGAATATCCTATGTATCAGCCTAAAAACGGCTATGCAGAACAAGACCCTGCTGATTGGGCAAACGCAATGATAAACACTATCAAGGCTGTTATGACCAAAAGCGGCGTAAATAAAGAGGACGTTGCAGGTGTTGGTATCTCAGGTCAGATGCACGGACTTGTTATGCTCGACAAGGACAACAACGTTCTTAGAAAGTCCATAATATGGTGCGATCAGAGAACTGCCGCAGAAGTTGAAGAAATGAACGAAAAGCTAGGCAGAGAAAAGCTCATCAAGATAACAGCAAACCCTGCCCTCACAGGCTGGACGGCTGCGAAAATCCTTTGGGTAAAGAACAATGAGCCTGATATATATGAAAAGTGCAGACACATTCTTCTGCCAAAGGACTATCTGAGATTTATCCTCACTGGCGAATATGCAACAGAGGTTTCCGACGCAAGCGGTATGCAGCTTCTTGACGTGCCAAACCGCTGCTGGTCAAAGGAAGTCTGCGATACGCTTGGCATTGATATGTCAATGCTGGGCAAGGTTTACGAGTCATGTGAGGTAACAGGCAAAGTCACAAAGAAAATGGCTGAGCTTACAGGACTTAAAGAGGGTACTATAGTAGTAGGCGGAGCAGGCGACAATGCCGCTGCGGCTATCGGAACAGGCGTTGCAGAGGACGGTAAAGCGTTCACAACTATCGGAACATCAGGCGTCGTATTTGCACACACTTCTTCTATCTCTATCGACCCAAAGGGCAGAGTTCACACCTGCTGTGCAGCAGTGCCGAACGCATGGCACGTTATGGGTGTTACACAAGGCGCAGGACTTTCGCTGAAATGGTTTAGGGATAATTTCTGCAATGCAGAGAAAGAAACAGCAAAGTGCATGGGCGTGGACGAATATTATCTCATGGATAAGGAAGCAGAGAAAGTGCCTGTTGGTGCAAACAGACTTCTCTATCTGCCATATCTCATGGGCGAAAGAACACCGCATCTTGACCCTGACGCAAGAGGAGTATTCTTCGGACTTTCCGCAATGCACACAAAGCGTGATATGCTGAGAGCAGTAATGGAGGGCGTATCATACTCCCTGAGAGATTGCGTTGAGGTATTCAGAGAAATGGATATCAACGTATCAGATATGATGGCTTGCGGAGGCGGCGGAAGCTCACCGCTGTGGAGATCAATGCTCGCAGATCTTTACAACTGCCCTGTAAAAACAGCTTCATCAAAAGAAGGTCCAGCCCTTGGCGTAGCACTTCTTGCAGCAACAGGCGCAGGCATTTACTCATCAGTACCGGAAGCTTGTAAGGCAGTAGTAAAGACCGACAAGGTACAGCAGCCTGAAGCAGAGCGAGTACCTGAGTATGAGAAATACTACAAGCTTTACACAGAGATCTATCCTGCACTGAAAGCAGAATTTGCAAAGCTTGCGAAGATGTAATATAAAACCAAAAGCTCCGATTTGCTGTCGGAGCTTTTTTTGTGTTAGAATATTTTGACAACTAAAAAACGGCTCTCCACAATAGCGGAAAGCCGTTTTTACATATTGGTCGGAGTGACCGGATTTGAACCGACGACCTCTACCACCCCAAACACAAATAGAAAATTTTAGGATATAAACCGCCGTATTTTGTTTAAATATCGGCGGTTTTATTGTGCATAGAAATATTACAAAATGTTTAGTTTGTTAGTGCGGTATTTTAACAAATTATACATTGACAAGAAATATTACAAGCATTTACTCCGTTTGCTTAATGTTATATAATATAACTGTAGTCAAGAGAACTACAACAAATTATTAATTAATTTCGGAGGTATGCAAGATGTATATTGTAAAAGGTTTCAAAAAAAATAGCGGTGTTATCAAGGCTACTGGCAAAAAGTGGGAAAATTTCTCGTTGTTTTGCCTAAAGGAAAGTAAAGACGATAGCGTAACAGGTTATGAAGTCCATACCGCTAAAGTTTCGCCGTCTATCCTGCAAGAGGTTTTTCCAAACTCTGCGGCTTTGATAGATAGCAAAATAAATATAAACTATGGCGTTCGTACTTTCGGCGGTGTTGATAAAATCGTTGTTGAAAGTATTGACATAATCAAGTAAGAAAGGAGATTAAATTATGCATATTTCAGTTCTTGCAGGTGAAACAACAGCTATTACTTCGGGTGTATCAACAATCACTGACCTTGTGTCACAGGTGTGGACACTTATGACAAGCAATCCGCTTGTCATGGTCTTTGTAGGTGCATCGCTCCTCGGTGTTGCAATCGGCGTTATCAGAAAGCTTACGCATAAGTAAGCCGTATATCTCGCTTGTGCGGGGCGGTTAATCCGCTCCGCATTTTTATTTATAGAAAGGAGAAAACAAAATGAAAAATGTTGATACAGTATCTAAAAATGACCTGTCAAGTGTTCCGTGGTACATGAATAGAAAACTATTTCATATAATTAACTTTATGTTTTGTATGCTTGATACTTGGCTTTTCATTGCTCCCTTTATAGTTTTTCATGTAATTACTTTTAATAGTATAATTTCATATCCCTTTACTACACCTAAACAAACTGCTTTATTTGGATTTACTTTGTCTTTTCTTTTGGAGTTTATTATACATCATCTTATTTTTTCTGTTTGTCATCTTGATGATTATTTTAGAAAGGAGAAAAAAATATGAAAACAAAACTTCGGCGGTTTGTTTCAATCCTCTCCGCCATGGTTCTTATGGTCTGCTGTGCCGTTCCTGCGTTTGCTTTTTCTAATTCTGATTTGCCTTTAGGTAGTTATAAATCTGATGATGATTTCACGTACAAAGAAATTATTCCACAACTCATTGAAAAATACCCTGACTACTTTAAAAATTATGTTTTTATACTTCCTCAATCTGATTCCTCTTTTTCTCAATACGGTTTTTATTGGTTTAATTGTGATGAAAGCAAAAATTTTGAAATCGTTAAAAATGGCTCTAATTATCGATTAAAAAATACTGATAATAAACCTTTTAAGTCTTATCGTTGCTTTTGGAATTATCGTAATAATGAATTTTCTCAGGTTTATTTGAATGGTGAGAGCTCTGCCGATTGTGATTATTCTCTTTCTTGGCAAATATACTCTTTTGGTAGTAACTGCAATGTTAAAATCGGTGATGATGTTGTTATAAAAGACCCTAACGCCCCACCAACCCCTTTTACTGTCGATTATTCCCCTGCTCTCTCTGAGGGCATGAGCCGCAAGGGAACTCTTGTCGCTCCTGGTGCAAGCAACAACGGACAGGAAATTGAAAGCAATGGACTTAATGTTCGTGTTACACTGACGGACGAATTTATAAAACTTCGTGACAGCTATGATGAACTTAAAGATTATACATATGAATTCGTATGTTATATCACTACTTCGCCCCCTGAAAAGTCCTCGTATGAGAAGAGCGTTAAAAACGCTGTTTATACCTCGTTGGACTATGGCAAATATATGTATACTACAAGTGGCGTTGTTGATGATGTTACGGACGATAACAAAGAACCTACGGAATGGATAAAGGCAGAGGGCATAAATGCTGGCTATATTATTGGCAAGGGTGGCTCTGTCAAGAATGTTACTATCAATCTTGAAAATCTTGATAGTTCACAGTTCACAGCCGATACAAAGCTTTATATCGTGGTATATGGTCGCTTGACCTCGCTTTCAGTTCCTACCCCTGATTATTTTGACCTTGACAATCAAGGTTATCTTTGCAATCAAGGCTCTTTGAATACAAAGCAGATTGTAACAGTAAATGCCGACGCCGAAACAGGCGAGGGAACAGATGTTATAATGCCTGATTACTATTGCGTAACGTCAACGGCGTTCAATTATAAGGACTATCCCGAATACAAGCCGAAAATATTCAAGAATGGTGCTGAAATGGATACAAACAAGCCGTTTACCGATTATCTTGATAAGAAGTTGACCCCTGATTATATGTATGATTATGATATGGATAAAAACGGAGAAAGCGGTCTTTCTCCTGACGATTTCGAAAAGTATGAGGAACAAAAAAATCTTGATAAAAATTTCGGTTCTGTTGATTTCGGACTTGACAGCATTAAATCAGTGTTTGACGGCTCGTCCGACTTCTTCAAGTTCTTAACTGCAAGCATCGGCATTTTGCCTACAACGTTCTTAACTATCCTTATCTCTTTCTTTGTTGTCATGTTAGCAATTTGCGTTGTAAAATGGGTATTGAAATAGGGGGTGCAAAATGTATTGGTTTTCACTTATGAAGTCGCTTTTTATTTCAATTCAACACTTAATGTGTTTGCGTATTCGTTTCGGTGAATTTAGTTTCACAGTAGGTGCAATGATTATAGGATTGTTTGTTATATCCTGCTCTGTTGCTCTGCTAAAATATCTTTTCCACAATACATAAGGAGTTGTTAAAATGGTTGCAATATTAAAATTATTCATTCTGTCACTGATAGTAATTCTTACTATCAGTGCAGTTCTCGGCGTGGTGGCGTTCTTTATGGACTTGCACGCCTTTAAATCTGATAAAGACTTGTCTCTCCCTCGAAAAAGGCTTATAGAGGCACTTTATGAAGAACAGGAGTTAAAAAAACAATCGGCTGAACAACCACAGGACACGCCACAGAGCGACAAGCAAGAGCCTGAGAAAGTGGGGTGGTAAATTTGCTATATGATGTTCAAAATGCCTGCTATCAGCTTTTAAAACTCCTTGGCTGTGACTTAGCCGCTATTGATGTTATTAAAACGTGGAAACAATTCGGCGTGCTTTGCCTTGAATTTGTGTTCGCTTGTTTAATGCTTTTCCTGCTTTGGAAAATGCTCTATAATGTAATGATTAGGTTCTTCAATCCTCGGAGGTAGCTTATGATTTTATTCGATTACTTTGTACGCCTGCCGTCCTTGGCGGCATATGTAGCTTATGATAAGGCTACTGCCTTATATTTTAATTGGTCGCAAATATTCAACGGTTGGGGTATACACCTTTTTGTCGGCAAATTCGGAGCAGGCAAAACCTCGCTTATGGTCGCTGAGGCTTATGAACTCTGTCTCAAATATCCTCAACTGCACATCTTGACAAATATTAATATCAAAAACTTCCCCGATTATACGGAGATACTCCCCTTAAACACTGCACAAGATATTCTCAACGCTCCTAAAAACACTCTTGTGCTTATTGATGAAATAGGCACTATATTCAATAGCCGTGACTTCTCAGGCGGTAAATGTGCTGTTCCTAAACCGCTGTTTCAACACCTTTGCCAATGTCGTAAAAGGCGTATGATGATATATGCAACGGTACAACGTTTCAACTTGCTTGACAAACAAATTAGGGACATCACCGCAGACGTGACCGCTTGCCATACGCATTTCAAGCACCCATTTTGTCGTATACAGACAGGTTACACCTATGATATAGAGGAATACGAACTCTATTCGGAAAATAAGGCTTATACACCTGCACAGATGTACAATAGAACGTATCTACAGACAAATAAACGCCGTCAGCTCTACGATACATCACAGCTTGTCACGAATATGTTACAAAAAGAGTATTTGTCCGATGAAGAAATACTCACCAATCGTGAGGGCATAGAGCCTAACACACAGCCACTTGACCGAAAGCAAAAGAAATCTATTCGCAAGCGGAAAAATGCTTGGTAATGAAACAACTCGCAGTGGTTGCCGTGAGGCTCACTGCGAGTTGTTGTTGTCTTTGTTGTTAATCATCAGCAGATTGCTATTAACTGTGTTCTGCTGTATCTGTCTTAATAATTCCGTTTGTTTCTCTTCTTCTCGTTTTATCGCTTTGCTGTTGCCTGCTGTTTCAAATATAGCACATATCAACAGTATCACAATGACTATTTTCACGATAAGTATAACAACGCTTATTGACGTCATAGCCTCCAACGCTGTGAATATTTCTTCCATACTCTCACCCCTCGTCCGTATGTGTTTTTATTATAATGTGGCTGTCCTCTGCTGATTTTATCTCATCAGTGATAACCTTTTTGAGATATCCCGCTTTTGACAAACCTAACTCCTTTGCTCGGTCTTTTATCATTTGGTTAAAGCCCTTTGGTGCGTCAAACTGCACTTTCTCCAAATTTTCAGCGTCCCACTTTGCATTTGCTCGTTTTCGTGCGTCTGATACTGGCATTTCCTCACCTACTTTCATTAACTTAATTATACAACACTTTCATAAAGCTGTCAATATGTACTGTATCGAGTACATAAAATATTAATATAAGCAATACACTTTGTTTACTTGACTTTGTACTCTATCGGGTGTATACTTAATATAGACAAAAAGATAACTACAATTAAATCGGTGAATGACGACAGCCTGAAATGGAAAAGTCTCGAAAGGTAGGTAGTAGCCGTGAAAGTGAGCATAATAGGTAGCACTCTATTCTTAGAGCTTCGGCACTAAAGAAGCCACCGGGTAAGGATTTGTTTTTCTTATTGTCTATCTTTAATCAAATTTGAAAGGGTGTTTAAAATGACTATTTCAAACTACTATGTCCGTGAGTATCTTCACCTTTATCGTGAATATCGTAAAGTAATTAATATATTTGATGCTTTTCTTTTGTATGGGAAAATAGAATACACTCTCGGCGAGTTGCGGAGAGATTTTTCTCTTGACTATCAATTTCACTGTGCCCTTCATGATAGACTCTTTAATCTTTCTTGCCGTACTTGTGAAAAGTTCGGCGTACTTAATTCTCAGAATGTTTTCTGATCTTTCTATCCGTGAAATCTATCAAGCGGACGGCTGGGGGTGAATTGTGGATTGTTGGAATTGTTGGAATGTTGGAAACAACAGCTTTCAGGTTTTCAACATTTCAATGATTTCAATGATTCACAAGAGGGGAACGCCGTTCAAGATTCCCCCTTTTACTCTCCCTCTCGGCGTTCTGCTATACTCTCATGAAGTCGGGGTTAGTATTACCCCCGACTTCGTCACACGTCACAAAGTATTAAAAATAGCGTAAATACGCCGTTAATCTTGTGACCGATTTTGTTACAAACTTCGTCACAAAGGTGGTGATTAATTGTCTGAGTTCACTTGTAAATCAACGTTCTGCGTTATAAACAACCCTCGCTATGATATTACATACAAGCACAATGAAGAGGGTGAGATAATCAAAGACGAGAACGGCAAGGCGGTTATATTAAAGCAAGAGCCTACAGAGTATCACTCATTGACAGAACAGCAGATATGTGATGATGTTCTTAACAAGTGGGTTGGTGATGATGATAAGCGAACAGGAGCGGTTTTATTCTGCGTGTCCGCCCTCGGTCTTGAGCATTTACATTGCGTGTTTGAAAGTGAAAAGACGTTCCGTCCGCTGTCTGCCTTGAAAAAGCTTTTTCCAAAGGTACATATTGAGATAACCAAAGGAAACAAAAAGCAAGTCGAGGACTATATAAACAAGGTCGGTAAGTTCGAGGAAAAGGGCGAAAAGATAATCGCAAAATCACAGGTCGGTGAGATTAAAGGCTGTCAAGGCAAGCGTAACGATTTAATTTCAATGTCTGATATCCGTGATTTGATATACAGCGGACAAACTCCAAACGATATATATAGGCAATATCCTCAGGCTATCAAGTCCAAAACTGCAACAGAAGAACTATTCTATTTGTATCGTAAAGACAACACACCGCCCGAACGTGATGTTAAAGTGCATTGGCTTTTCGGTGGCACAGGGTGTGGAAAATCTTATACATACATTGAGTTATGTGAAAAGCATGGTGATGTAAATATCTATCGTGTGACCGACTATGACCACCCTTTTGACGGCTACCAAGGAGAGCCGATATTAATACTTGACGAGTTTCGAGGTCGTATCTCATACAGTTACTTGCTCACCCTGCTTGACAAGTACCGTTCGCAAGTGTCGGCACGATATAGCAATAAAATGACGTTATGGACGGAAGTATATATAACTTCGCCGTTCCTGCCTACAGAACTTTATCAAAAGACGGCTGAACGTAATGACGGCATAGACAAGCTTGAACAGCTTACAAGGCGTATTGATGATATTGTGTATTGTTTCAAATATTCTGCCGAGAACAACAGCGGTACATTTTATTGTAAATACAACGTTGATTTTGACCTGCATTGTGATAGTTACGCTATCCGTGAACATTGTTCGCACGTTCGTCATGTGGTATCACAAATGGGATTGTTCACACTTATGGACGGCTTGACGTCAAAATTTGTTGAAAATAAATCGCAAAGTTAGTGTCACGAGGAAAATTTTTAAACTCTGAAAGGAGCAAAGCGACTGTAAGAGGTTGAAAATTTAGGCAATGGAACTTGTGAACGCAGTGAACAAGGTCGCTTGCCGTTCCGCCACAGCGTCAGCCGTGGCATAAGTGACACGATAAAGAAAAACCAACGTAAAAGCCAACTCAAAAGCCGAAAAAGCAAAACAAGCCAAACAAAATCAAGTAAAAATATTTAATGTAAGAAAACGGCGATTTTACAATGCCGTAAAAATATGGTATAAATAAATCAGGAGGTACATCATGAAGCAAAAAGAAATTTGCAAGGAAGAAATCAACCTGTTCTATTTGTGGCTCTGTGGCACGATAGGCAAGGAGAAAGGAGAGGATAAAAGGCTTGTATATCTGTGTTGCCCTGCTGAGCGTGATACGCTCCTCAGAACGTTTCTTGAAGAATATAACGCACAGCACCGCTACAGTGCATTTAAAAAGGCTTTCAAGCCTACCACACGCATTATTACAACAAAAAGAGTGTAGCCATTATAAGCCCATGTATTGGCGTACATGGAATGACTACACCCGATATTACAACCCCTCGAAAGGAAGTAATCACTATGAAATTTAAAGAATTTTATTACAAGGACTTTCGCCCCTCATATCTTGAGGGCGTTGTCCGTTACCCTGAACAAACCGATTATGTGATAGAGCAGAATTGCAAGTCTATAAACGGCAAGGACCTTTCCGAAATCGGTCTTTCAGACCTCAACAATCTTATCAAGCAATGTGATGATACATACTGCGTTGATAGAGTTAAAAAGCTCCGCAGTGTTCTTAAACGTATCATGAGATACGCTTACGCTTGCCGTTACACACCCATTGACCTTTCAGCATTTGAACTTAGGCGGTGCAGGAAACGCCCTGAAACAGTGCAACAGCTATCATTTACGGCGGAGCAAGCCGCTTTTCTGACTTCGGGCGATAGCACTATTATTAAGATGTTCCGCTTTGAGTGCTTGACAGGTTTACGCCGTGAAGAAATACTCGCCTTGCGTTGGGAAAACGTTGACCTACCTCACCGCCGTATCTTTGTTTGTCAAACTGTTGTTGTGCTTAAAGGCTGTGCAAGGCTCGTTGACGATACCAAAAACCACAAGTTCCGCTATGTTGAACTTAACGAAACGGCTTATAAACTTCTTCTTTCTCTGCCTATTACCTGTGATTTCGTGTTTGGCAATCCACGCTCAAAAAATTTTCTTTCCCCTCGGCGCTATCATGAGGAATATAACACTATGTTCATTCGCAAGAATGAGGAATGGAAAAAGACTCATGCAGAGGGCTTGCCACACCTTACACCGCACAAGTTCCGTCATACGTTTGCAAGCCTGCTGACCTCTAACGGAGCAGATGTCAAGACAGTTGCCGACTTACTCGGTCACACAAAGCTTGATACCACAAACATTTATTTGCACTCTTATGATGATTTACGCCGTCAGGCGGTCGATAAGATACAATTAGATAATTAATTTAACAATCGCTCTTTGGGCTTTTGGTCGGAGTGACCGGATTTGAACCGACGACCTCTACCACCCCAAGGTAGCGCGCTACCAATCTGCGCCACACCCCGATATCGTATATATTATACCCGATTTGGATACAATAGTCAAGAGTTTTCAGCCAAAATAAAAAAATTGCAAAAAAGGTATTGACATTCACATTCATTTGTGATATAATAAATAAGCACTCAAGAGAGAGCAGTAAAAAACAATAAAATATCGCGGGATGGAGCAGTTCGGTAGCTCGTCGGGCTCATAACCCGAAGGTCGTTGGTTCAAATCCAGCTCCCGCAACCATATTGGTGAGACTAAATGGATGCTCACCCTTAAAAGCCCGTATTTACGGGCTTTTTTCATGCTTTTCAGCTGAAAAATTCAAGGTAAAAACCATGGATGCTTTTTCATGATTTTCACCGACCGGAAGGGTTCGAACCCTCGACAAATGAATATTGTCAAATAAAACGGCAAGCTTTGAGCAGATTTCGCTCCCGGCTTGCCGTTTTTTTATAAAAAAACATTCACAAAGTTTAGAAGGCTGTTTTGTCAAATATCACGAAATGTGATAAACGACAAAGCGGCCTTTTTTTATTTCTCAAGAAAGGACGTGATACCCATGTGGCAGATGTACTATATAAAAAGGAAACAAAACGAACGGAGGAAAAGTCAATGAATGAAAAATTGATAATCAACACTAACCTGCTTCGCAAAGAGGCAGAATTTAAGACAAAGTCCTGTGCGGTGGAAAAAGCGATAGCAGTTTCTCATGCTGAGTTTGATAATTTAAAAAGGCATCCCTTGCAGGACAATGACCTGATCGCTGAGAACACAGATTTGATGTACTGCGACAGAGATGATATTTATCATTGTCTGCTAATCTACGATGAGGAACAGGGTGACGGTCTGCTGATCGAAGCTGAAGGCTCATCCTACGCTAGATACGTTCAGTATATTCCAAACGCAAAGCTGTTGTACGAAAATCATATTCAGACGCATTTGCAGGAAATGAAATTTTACTGTCCCCTTGAGATCAGCAGAGTACCTGAATGTTGGTCTGATGAGGAATACGAAAAAATCTCCTCCTATGAAGCTTCTGCTTACAAATCGGAGATAAATCATTTTATCAGCGATTTCAATTTGCCCGAAGAAAAAGAGCGAGGTCTGATGCATTGGTACGATAGAGGCAATTCTGTTGACCGAAAGGTGTTTTCCGCATTTATGTCGGTCGAAGAACATAACGGAGAACTTGTGGGAGTGGTCACTGGTTTTGTCAATATCACTTGACACATTTTATTCGAACAAGAATTATGCAAC
>ERZ835109.310-NODE-310-length-59580-cov-22.916758_pt1 | contig 59580 bp, 46 predicted proteins | sample MGYA00519946_ERZ835109 | MGnify/ENA primary metagenome ERZ835109 (study PRJEB31850, sample SAMEA3708771) | human gut metagenome | biome: human gut; feature: human-associated habitat; material: faeces | place: China | collected 2014 ...
AGCGCCACCTTGCCAAGGTGGAGGTAGCGAGTTCGAGCCTCGTCGGCCGCTCCAAATGGAGCAGCAACAGTTGCTCCGAATATGGTGACGTGGCCAAGTGGTAAGGCAAGGGTCTGCAAAACCCTCATCCACCAGTTCAAATCTGGTCGTCACCTCCAAAACATTCCCGGAAGCTTCGGCTTCCGGGATTTTTTGTTTTGCACTGTCCCCTGCCGAGGGCAAGGCCTGTGACTGTTCAAAACACCCTTATAAAACTCTATTACTACTATGGACTTTTGAACAACTAGAACTTTTTAACTTATCTACGTTTATTCCTAGTTGTTCAAGATGAACAACTAGGGCAAAAAACACCGTTTTTGTTCGGTTAGCGTTTCTAGTTGTTCAAAACCCCTCTGCTTTTTGAACAACTAGAGATATAACGTATATACGCTGTTTATTTTTTCTCAAGTCCGAAAAGCCGCCGAAAGCTGCGCTTTTCTGCGCATTATTTTTTAGTTGTTCAAAATCCCCTGTGTATCATAGGAGACTTTTGAACAGTCGCCCTTGCCGGGAAGTGGGACGATTTAAAATGTGCTCCGCTGTGCTCTGCACATATTCAGCGGAATTAGATTTTTTATTCGGAATTCAGAAAAGCCTGCGGGCTTTTCTGAATTCCCTTTTCACCAGTGGGGTCGTAACGGTCAGCTGCATTTGCAGCGCCGCTTTCTGCGAAAGCGCGGCGCTGCGGAAAGAAGGCAAGCCGGGTGAAGTTTGACCTGCCGTTCGTCTCCACGACCCCTCCCGTGAAAATGCGTTTGGAGCGGCCCGCAGGCCGCGACAAACGCGAAATTTAAAATAATCTTTCCGCTTGAAGATGGCCAGAGCGCGAGCGGAGGCCATTCCAAACCGTTCTCTCAGAACCGCAGCCGCATCTGATACCACACCACCCCGCCGTGAGTAGAGCCGGAAACGCCCTCGTTCACAAAGCCAAACTTTGCGTAATAGTGCAAAAGCTTCTCCTTGCAGGTCAGTACCAGCCCCTTGCGCCCTTGTGCGCGGGCATCTGCAATGGCTCTTTGCAGCAGCAGCCCGGCATAGCCCCGGCAGCGGCAGCGCGGGAGGGTGTTCACCCCAAAGATCATCTGCCATGCGCCATTTTCATCATGCAGGGCGGCATCTGCGTACATCTCATCGGTCAGGTCGAGCATATCGGTGCAAAAGCCGTCCACAAAGGCCACCAGCTCCCCCTGCTCAAGCAGCAGCCAGAAATGACCGGCATAGTGTGCCAGCCGCCCGGCAAATTCTTCCGCTGTGGCAGCCTCCGCTGCCGGAAAACAGGCCGCCTCCACGGCGGCAATGGCCTGTAAATCGTCCATAGTCGCGTTGCGTATCTCCACAGTATCTCTCCTCCCTTTTTGTATTGTCAGTATACCACAGCTGCCGCGCAAGGGCAAAATATTTGCATCTGTTCCCTGTCCGTGTTACAATGGCTATACTACGCTTGGAAGGGAGTTGAAACGCCATGCCCACCGAAAACCGCACTACCTTAACGCCGGACACCCCGGTGCGCTACCTGAAAGGAGTGGGACCCAAGACCGCAGAGCGGTTCGAGAAGTTGGGCATCGTGACGCTGGCAGACCTGCTGTGCCACTACCCCCGGCGCTACATTGACTTTTCCAAGCCCTACTCCATTGCGGAAGCTCCCGCCGACACCGAATGCGTGGTAAAGGCCGAGGTGTTTGCAAAGCCCGGCGGGCGCATTTTGCCGGGTGGGCGGCGGATGGAGCGCATCACCGCCGGGGACGATGTATCCAGTCTGGAGATCACATGGTTCAACAACCCCTACGCCACCCAGAAATTGCAGCTGGGGCAGGAATACTATTTTCAGGGCATCGTGACTGGCGGGATGCTGCGCCGCCAGATGGTCAACCCGCAGGTGCGCACTGCTGAACAGATCCAAGCCGCGCCCTTTGAGGCCGTTTACCCCCAGACCGAGGGACTTACCAGCAGCGCCATCTCCCGCTGCATCCGGCAGCTTTTGCCCCACGCGGAGCTGCTGCCCGACCCGCTGCCCCCGGAGATGCTGCAAAAATACCGTCTGCTCCCCAAGGCCGAGGCGGTACGCGCCATCCACTGCCCTGCCACCGAGGAACAGGCCGCAGCGGCGCGGCGGCGGCTCATCTACGAGGAGCTTTTGGTGCTGCAATTGGGCATCGGGCGGATGCGCAGCCGGGGCGCTGCGGCCACCGGGGCACCCATGCGCCGCACTGACCCAGCCCCTTTCTGGCAGAGCCTGCCCTTTGCCCCCACCGGGGCGCAGCGCCGTGCAGTGGAGGAAATTCTGACCGATATGGCGGGCGATACCGCCATGAACCGCCTGTTGCAGGGCGATGTGGGCAGCGGCAAAACACTGGTGGCTGCTGCCGCCATCTGGGCGTGCATCCGGGCGGGATATCAGGCTGCGCTGCTGGCGCCTACCGAAATTCTGGCCGCGCAGCACGCCGAGGGGCTCAACCGGCTGCTTGCCCCCTTCGGGATGCGGGTGGCCCTGCTGACCGGCGGCATGAAGGCCGCCGCCCGCCGCACCACGCTGGCTGCCATCCGCAAGGACGAAGCCGACCTTGTGGTGGGCACCCACGCCCTGATGAGCGAAGGGGTGGAGTTTGCCCGGCTGGGTCTGGCGGTCATCGACGAGCAGCACCGCTTTGGGGTGCGCCAGCGCGGCGCACTGGCCGAAAAAGCCGCGAACCCGCACCTGCTGGTCATGAGTGCCACCCCTATCCCCCGCACGCTGGGGCTGCTGATCTACGGCGACTTGGATATCTCCATTCTGGACGAGCTGCCCCCCGGGCGCACCCCGGTCAAGACCCGGTGCATCACCGGCAAGCGGCGGCGAGACCTGTACCGTTTTCTGGACAGCGAGATCGACAAGGGGCGGCAGGTGTATCTGGTCTGCCCTGCCATTGAGGATGTGCCGGACGGCGGGCTGAACGCCGTCAAGACCTACTACGAGGACATTGCCAAGACGCTGCTGCCCGACCGCCGGGTGGGGCTGATGCACGGCAAGCTGAAGCCCAAGGAAAAAGCCGCCGTCATGGAGGATTTCAAGGCCGGGCGGTTGGACGCACTGGTGTCCACCACCGTCATCGAGGTGGGCGTGGACGTGCCCAATGCCAGCGTGATGGTGATTGAAAACGCCGAGCGCTACGGTCTGAGCGCCCTGCACCAGCTGCGCGGGCGGGTAGGACGCGGCGCTGCCGAGAGCTGGTGCTTCCTTGTCAGCGACAATACCAGCGAGGCCGTGCAGAAGCGGCTGAAATTCCTCTGCTCCACCACCGACGGCTTTGCCGTGGCGCAGTACGACCTGGAGACCCGCGGCCCCGGCGACTTTTTCGGCAGCCGCCAGCATGGTCTGCCCACCTTGCAGATCGCCGACCTGATGAATGACACCCGCACCCTGCACGCCGCTCAGAGCGAAGCCGCCGCATTGCTTGCCGCCGACCCGCTGCTGGAAAGCCCTGCACACGCTTTGCTGGCCGCGCAGGTGCAGCAGATGTTCGACAAGGCCGGGCCGATGAACTGAGGACGATTTTAAGTGCGCTCCGCTTTGCTTTGCGCAACTTCAGCGGAAATAATATTTTTATAGTTCGCGTATATCGCGGCCTGCGGGCCGCGATATACGCTTTTTTCACAGGAGGGGCCGTGATGGCAAACGGCATCCATTACTACAACTTCACGCATAAAAAAGCGGGTCAGAAGCGCTCAGGCTTCCGACCCACGATAGAATATTATTCTTTGCTCCCAACAATGTTTTGCAGGATGCGGGCGGTCAGGGCGTCCAGCTTTGTTTCCAGTGCGGGCAGGTGCAGCAGGCGGTAGAGCCGCTGATACACGGCATCCACCGCGTAGCCCGCAGCGGCAACCAGCAGCACCGCACCAGTCAGATACGCCAGCGAGGGCAGCAGCGCCCCGCCGAACCGGGGCAGGTCTACCAGCTGCCACAGCAGCGCCCGGGTAAAATCGCTGTCGTGCAGCAGATACACCCCGAAAGACAGCGGTGCCAGCCGGAATACCCAGCGCCGCCAGTAGTCCGAGCGGATACGGATATTCTGGAACAGCAAAAACATTGCTGCCGAGGCGATGACCGTAGCCAGTGCCTGATAACCGTTGACGGTATTCACAAAACCGTTCAGGTGCAAAGCGTTTTCCACCCGCAGCGCCAGCATCCGGTTGAACAGCCCCGCCGCCGAAGCTGCCAGATATGCCAGCAAACACAGCCCGCTGGGCACGGTCACCCGGTATTTGCGGAAATAAGCGGCCATAAAATACAGAGTGTAGAACCAGATAAAGCTGTACCCGTTATTCACAAAGGTTTCATCCGTTGCCCAGTAGAACAGCGTGCCCCACACGCTTTGCAGCAGCAGCGCCACCAGCAGCAGGGTTTTGTACTGCCGCCTATTCAGGCTTTGCACCACCACGTTCAGCACCGGCACCGAGAGGTACATCAGAAAATAAGCCGAGGCGAACCAGTAGCCGTTGGAGGTAAGGGGTAAAAGTGCCCGGAGCAGCGAAATGGCTGAAAGCGGCACCGCACCCGCCTTGACCGCAACGCAGAAAGTGAGCATGGAGTAAAACCACACCTGTGCCCCGATGCGGAACAGCCGCCCGGCGCGGACAGCCCCCTTGCGCTCCGACAGATAATAGCCGGAAAGCATTACAAAGCAGTTGGTGGACACACGCGCCAGAATAAACAGCAGCCAGTAGATCCAGAATGCCGCCGACCCCTGCGGTGCCGCACTGCCCAGCCCGCCGTGCCCAATGCCATGCATCAGAACGATCATCACCATACTGAGAATGCGCATCGCCTCAAAGCCGCTATGCCGTTTCTGCTCTTCCATACCCCATTTTCCCCTTACATTTCCCCTGTTTCCAGCTGCCGCAAAGCCTGCCGCACCTGCTGCTCCGGCCGCAGCCACGCTTGATAGTACGCCGCATTGTGCTGCGCCATGGCTAAGATCGCCGCCGGGTCTGCCAGCAGCTGCCGCAGCTGCGCCTCGCACTCTGCCGGGGACGTATATGTTTTATAGTTTTTGCCTTCTTCAAAGCCGCCCGGCAGGGTGTACCGCAGCGGCTCGGTAACGATGGCGCGCCCCGCCGCCACATACTCAGCCAGTTTCCAGCCGGTAGAGCCGTGCAGTCCGGTAGAAGCCACACAAATTTCCGTGTGCTGCATCCGGTGCAGATAGGCGCGCTTGCCGGTCAGCTTGTCCGGCAGGATCAGCTCCGGGCACAGCTGCTGGGCGCAGGCGTTGTCGGACACGCCGCCGGTGAACTGTTCCGGAAAAGCAGCTTGCAGTCGGTGCAGCAGCTCAATGCGGTCTGCATTCACCTGCCGCCACTCTGCCTGTAAGTCCGGGTATTTCTGTACCGCCGGCTCCTCCGGGTCCCACAGTCGGGTCAGAAAGAGGATGCGCGGCTTTTTGCGCACCCGGGTCAGCCGGGCTTCAAAGTCCTGCGGGTAGCAGCGGGTGGAAAGCGCCCACTGCTTCAGGCGGCTCTTTGCGCTGCGCTCCGCTTCCAGCGGCGAGCCCGGACAGGTAACGTAATAGTTCAGCCCCAATGGCCGCAGCTTTGCGGAGATATCGCCCGGGAACTGCCGGTTCTTCTCGGCTGAAAAACTGCGCTTGAACACCACATCCGCCCGGTGGAACAGTGCCAGCACCGCCGCCGGGTCGTTGTAGAAGTAGCCGTCCATCAGGTCAAACACCACCGTGCGGCCGTCGATCTCGGTTTCCAGCAGCGCTTCCCGGGCAAGGGGATTGCCCTGCCGCACGTCCTGCACCCGCAGGGTCAGTTTCCCGCGCTTTGCCAGCAGAGTAAAGCCCGCCAGAATGCCGCTGATGTGCGCCGCCCCCTCCCGGGAGGATAGTTTTACCGTGACCTGCATTTTGCCTCCTATCGGTGGAACAGCCCGGTGCGCCGCTCGCCCATGGGGATGACGTCACAGAACACACACCGGCTCTTGGTGGAAAGCTGCACATCCTTGTGATAGCAGCCGAAAAACCATTTTTCGTAGGTCAGCTTGAGCAGGATCTCATCCAGAAACAGGTGCAGACGGTTGCTTTCGCCAAGGGCAAGGGCGGTAAAATCCAAAAATCTGCTTGGTGCATCGTGGGTCAGCACATAATCTACCTTGTAGTCTACTGTCTCTAAGTTGCGGCGGCAGGTGTCGTATTCCTCGTCACTGGGCATCTCCTGCTTCCACCAGTTCACGCCCGGCTCCCGGTCGTCCTTATCCTGACTTTCCGCACCACCGAAGCAGAGATAGGTCTTGCCCTCCAGCTCCAGCACGCTGCCCCGGCACACATGGTACACGTTGCCGCCAAGGCTCTGTACCCTGCCGCCGAACAGTTCGGTCTCCGGGTACTGTGCCAGCAGGTCGTAATTTTCGTGGCTGCCGTCCAGAAACAGAATCGTGTAGGGGCGCTTGCGCAGCCAGTCCAGCCGCTTGCGCTCTGCGGCGCTGCCGTCCCACACAAAGCCGAAATCTCCCAGCACCACCACGGTGTCCTTCTTGCCCAGCCAGCGCAGCTTGCCCTGCTTGAAGCGCTGGATATCGCCGTGGGTATCCCCTGTAAGATATACCATTCCTGCCCTCCCTGCCGGAGCGAAAGAACGGTGTAAAACACCGCAAGGCTCTTGTAACACCCCGGCAAACCTGTTATTATTATAGAACACAGCACGCTTGCTGCAAAATTGATCTTCCGGCGCGCCGCACAGCGCAGCCGTATCTTGTATATTTTATCGCTTTTTAAAGGAATTGTCCACATGAAACGTATTTTTGCACTGGTTCTTTCATTTGTATTTCTGCTCAGCTGCCTTGTGCTGCCCGCCGGGGCCATGTTCGACCCCAGCCCGGTGTATCAGGTGCAGGCTGCAAGCGCCTATATCGTGAACACCGATACCAACATTATCGTCTATGATAAGGACAGCACAAAGCAGGTATCTGCCGGCGGTCTGACCAAATATATGACCCTTGCCGTGTTGCTGACCAACTACGCCGACCAGCTGGACAACACCTTCCAGATGCCCTTTGCCATCTCGGACTATGTTTATAACACCAATAACGCAGATATGCGCTCCAACGAAACTTTCACCTACCGGGAAGCCATGTACGCCATGCTTACCCGCAATGCCAACGAGGCAGCCATGGGTGTGGCGTACACCCTTGCCGGCGGCGATCTGGACGGCTGGGTGGCGCAGATGAACACCCTGTCCCAGCGCATCGGCACCACCGCCAGCAACTGGACGGACGCCTGCGGCATCGACAGTGGCAACACTACCTGCGCGGTGGATATGTACCTGATCCTGCGCTACCTGATGAGCTTTGACGCCTTTGTGGAGGTGTCCGGCGCGCCCAGCTTTACCATGCCCGCCAAGGAGAAGCACCGCTCTTCCTCGGTGCTGGTCAGCCAGAATGCCGCGCTGAGCAAAGCCAGCGGCGGCAGCTACTACCGCAGCGCCATGCAGGGCGGTATGTGCAATGTGACCGCCTTTAAAAACGATACCGGCACCCAGAGCTATGTTTCGTGGGGTAACAAGGACGGTGCCACCTATATCTTCTGCGTGATGGACAGCCCCGACAGCTGCGATACCTTCGGCTACGCCAACCGCCGCCCTGCCCTGTTCGAGACGGTCAAACTGATGGACTGGGTGTTCGACAGCTTTTCCATTCAGGCTGCGCTGGACACTGATTTGACCATTGCGGAGATCCCGGTAAAGTATTCCTCCGATACAGACACTTTGCAGCTGTACCCCAACGACAGCATGATGACCCTGCTGCCCTCCACCAGCGACGGCACCGTCACTCAGAAATACTTCCACCTGCCGGACTACGTCTGCGCGCCCATCCAGCAGGGCGACGTAGTGGGCACGGTGGAGCTGAAGCTGGCGGGCGAGACCATCGGCGTGGTTGAGCTGATCGCCGGGCAGGACGTAGCCCGCAACCCGCTGCTATTCGGGGTGGACAAGGTGAAGGAGTTCCTGACCAGCCTGTACCTGAAGGTGGTGCTGGTGCTCAGCCTGATTGCCGCCCTGATCTATGGGCTGTGGCTGCTGTGCGCCAACTGGAACCGCCGCAAGCCCACCAAAAAGATCCACCGCCGCTATTAAGTAAAGCAAAAGCCCTGCACCGGATGCAGGGCTTTTGCTGTATTGTAGCGCCTCAGGCGCGGTTTTTCAGAAGTTCTGTCAGGCTGTGGAAGGTTTGGCCGTGGTTGCCGGTAACAGTCTCGGCGTGGAGCAGGCTGCTGAGAACGCTTTCCTCCACGCACTCTGCCACCGCCCGGAACAAAGGGTTGATGGCATCATCGTGGAGCAGGGTCATGGGCAGCAGGGCTTTCTCCGAGTAATGCGGCACCCGGTTGGCGGTGGTAAAGGCGATGACGATCTCGCCGCTGCCGTTGCCGCAGTAGGAACCTGTGCGGGAAAGCCCCACCAGCGCCCGGCGGCACAGCCGCCGCAGCTGCCGCTCGCTCAGGGGGATATCCGTGGCCAGCACCGTGATGATGGAGCCTTTATCCTCGTGGGGCGGGATGCTGTCATCCAGCAGGGTGTGGATGGGCGTGCCCGCCACGATGAGGTCATCGAACAGCGCATGGTTGGAGAGCACCAGTGCGCCCATGGTGTAGGGTTTTCCGTCCAGTTCCACCACCCGGGAGGCGGAGCCGATGCCGCCTTTCAGCCCGTGGCAGCGCATCCCCCGCCCGGCACCTACGGCACCCTCGGCAAAATCTGCCTTGCAGTCTGCCAGCGCGGCAAAAACGTGCTGCTCGGTCACATGAAGCCCCCGGATGTCGTTCAGGCCGCAGTCGTTGCACTCGCAGACCACCGGGTTCACGCTGCCGGTGGTCTCGCAGATGTCGGGGTTTTTCTCCAGCATATACTTTACCAGCGCGGTCTGCGCCGTGCCCACGCTGAGGGTGTTGGTAAACAGGATGGGCGTTTCCAGCGTGCCCAGCTCGTCGATCTGCACAAGGCCGGTGGTCTTACCAAAGCCGTTGATGACATAGCTGGCCGCCAGCACTTTTTCGTGGAAAATATCCCCTTGGTGCGGCAGCAGCGCCGTTACGCCCGTCTGCACCACGCCGTCTGCCAAGGTGCAGTGCCCTACCGTCACCCCCGGCACATCGCTGATCTTATCCCGCGCACCTTTGGGCAGCGTGCCCACCTGAAAACCCCATTCGTTCCCTGCAATGCCCATCGTAGCTCCTCCTTGCTTTTTTTCTAAGGTGTATCATAGCATTTCCGCTGCCAAAAGTAAACCACTGTAACAAGCCGGGGCGGGCGCAGAAAAAAGGCTCCCGCGCTGCACAAAATCATTGAGGTGCCGCTGCATTTTCCGTCGGCCACGATCTTCTGAGCGCCGCATAGGAGACCAGAAAGTTCGCAAGCCACCCTGCCGGGACGGCAAGCCAGACAAAGGCAATGCCAAAGCGCGGTGCACAGAGCAGGGCAACGGACAGGCGAATGGCAAGGTTTACCATATTTGCAATGAGGAACGGGCGCATGATGCCAAGCCCGCGCAGCACGCCATCGGTCGCCATCTTGATGCCCATGAAGATGAAGAAGTAACCCAGCCACCGCATATAATCACCGGACACCTGATAGGCCAGCGCCGTTCCGTCCTTGCCCAGAAACAGCGAGGAGATCTGGGTGTGCAGGGTTTCAATGACCGCAAAGGCAATGACCGCAAAGCACAGGTCCAGCACCAGTGCAGCGTGGTAGCCTTTTTTGAGGCGGTCGATCTTCTTTGCACCAAAATTCTGGGAGATATAGGGCGAGACCGCATTGCCGATGGAGACAAAAATCAGCGAGAAAACATTTTCTACCCGCATCGTTGCTGCATATCCGGCAAGCGCCTGTGTGCCAAAGGGGTTTACCACCGCCTGCACGATCATCATGCCGATGGACACGGTGGACTGCTGCAAGACCGACGGCACCGCAATGCGGAGCATGGAATACAGCTCCTGCCGATCGAATTTATTAAAGGGGCTTTTATATTGCCGCATCCGGTGCAGGAAGATCAAAAACGAAAACACCGCAGAAATGCCCTGTGCGATCAACGTGGCAAGGGCTGCGCCAAACACGCCCAAGCCAAGCCCCGCCACCATCCAGAGATCCATAAAAATATTCAGGATGGAGGAAAAGATCAGCAGCCCCAGCGGGATCCTGGACTCCCCAATGGAGGTAAACATGGTGGAAAGAATGTTGTACATGAACAAAAACGGAAAGCCTACAAAATAGACCCGCAGATACAGCACCGCGTCCTCCAGAATGTCGGCGGGGGTCTGCAAGCCGCTCATCATAGCACGGGAAAAGCTAAAGCCAAAAACGCCAAGGACAACGCTCAAAACCAGAAAGCTGAGCAGGGACGTTGACACGATGGTTTTCATTTTGCCATAGTTTTTAGCGCCAAAATAGCGGCTTACCAGCACACCGGCACCCACACCGGCACCCAGTGCCACGCAAATAAAAACATTGGTCAGCGCAGCACAGGCACCGACAGCCGCCAGTGCCGAGGAGCCGACAAACTGGCCGACTATGATGGAGTCCGCCATATTATAGACCTGCTGAAAAAAGCTGCCCAGGATCATTGGCATTGCAAAAACCGTCAGCGCTTTCAGCGGCGCATCTGTGATCAAATATTCATCTTTCGACATGATCTATTTCCTTTCAAGCTGTGTTTCTCTCAATTTTTTTAAATTGCTCTGGCCAAGTATACCACGCTTTTTCCCTACTGAAAAGCTCCCGCTTGCATTCTCGCAAACTGCTTTTATAACGTCCCGTTTCCCTTTCTCTCGTCTTGACAAGCCCTTTTCTTCCGATTACAATACCAAAAAGAGCCGGCGGGCGGTCTTTTTGCTGCCTGCTGCCACAATCTTCCGGGAAAGGAACTTTTTCATGGAACCAAAAACAAAACAATCTCTGCTCGTTACCGTGGTAGGGGTAACGCTTTTTGTAGCGCTGCTGCGGCTTTCTGACGTTCTGGCCTTTGCCGCAAAGCTGATAGATCTGGTACTGCCCATTCTGGCGGGCGGCATTCTGGCGCTTTTTATCAACGTGCCCATGACCGGTCTGGAAAAGCGGCTGAACCGCCTGTTCGGCAAGGCCAAAAAGCAGCCCTCGGCGAAAGCCATCCACCTTCTCAGCTTTTTCATCACCCTGCTGGGCGTTGTGCTGGTGCTGGTATTGGCGCTGACTTTGCTGATTCCGGAGCTGGTGCAGTCCTTCCACAGCCTGTATGTGCAGATCGAGGCCAATATTCCCCGCTGGACTGCCTATCTCAACGCACAGGATGCTGACATGGGCTGGCTGATGAACTGGCTGGAGGGCATCAACTGGGAGCAGCTGCTGCACAAGGTCACCGCAAGCATCGACACGGTGCTGGTCAATGCGGTAGGGGCTGTCTCTGCCACGGTGAATATCGCGATCACCGCCTCGTTTGCGCTGATCATCTCCGTCTATATGTCCCTTAGTACGGAGAGCCTCGGCCACCAAGCCCGCACGCTGGTGTGCGCCTACCTGAAGCCCGCCCACGCCGCCGGGGTGCTGAAGTTCTGCCGGCTGTTCCGGCAGTCCTTTGCAAACTTTTTAACGGGACAATGCAGCGAGGCAGTGATCCTTGGCGTTCTGATGGCTCTTGCATTTTCCGTTTTCAAGATCCCCTACGGCAGTCTGGTGGGCGTGCTCACCGCCATCTGCGCCATCATCCCCTATGTGGGTGCACTGATCTCCTGCGTGGTCAGTGTGTTCCTTGTGCTGTTGGTAGACCCTGTGCTGGCGGTGCGCTGCCTGATCGTGTACCTTGCCGTGCAGTTTGTTGAAAACCAGTTCATTTATCCCCGTGTGGTGGGCAAATCCGTGGGGCTTTCGCCGCTATACACCCTTATTGCCGCCATGATCGGCGGAAAGCTTTTTGGCATCATCGGCATTATCTTCTTTATCCCCCTGACAGCGGTGGTCATCGAGCTTGTAAAAGAGGACACCTTTCGGCGTCTGCGCGCAAAAGAGCCCCTGCAATAAAACAGCGTGCCCGGAATACCATAACCCCTGATACCCTTCCCCGGTGTCAGGGGTATTTTTATGCCGTGCAGCTGCAAAGCACGCGGTTGTTCGCCCTTTTCCATGCAAAATCCTTCAAAAAACAGCTTGAAACACTTTTGTTACAATGATACAATATGATTGTTATTTTATGGGAAAATCGGCGTATGCCCCGTGCGGACAGGCCGCGAGCGTAGGGGTTCCTGTGGGGTGTGTAAGAATCGCTAAGGCAGCACTGCGCTCCTGCACTTGCGCAGTACTGCCTTCCGAAAATGTGAGGAAAGTATATTTATATGATAAAAAAGATCTCCCGCCGCTCCTTTTTGCAGGCTTGCAGCGTTGCAGCTGCCACGGCAGCGCTGACCGCCTGCGGCGGCGGCAAGGCTGAAAGCAAAACAGCAGATGCGCACGAAGCCGTCACCTTTATGGCACCTTATAAGGAGATAGAAGCCTTTATTGAGCAGGTGCACAGCGTTTACCCGGAAGTGAACATCGAGGTCGTGCCATACAGCGGCGATAACACCACCACCTGTTTGCAGAATATGTTTGCGGCAGGCGACCTGCCGGACGTCTGCACCTTGACCTACTACGACCCCCAGATCGATCTGGTCTCCGACAAACTGCTGGACCTTTCCGGCTACGATTTTACGGATAACTATGTGGAGTCCCGTCTGCAGGACGTGTTCGACAACGGTGCCATCTATCTGCTGCCCTCGGTTTACAACTGCTACGGCATCACCTACAACAAGACCCTGCTGCGAGAACACGGCTGGGAGCTGCCCAATTCTTTCGCTGAGCTGGAAGTGCTGGCTGCAAAAGCCAAGGAAGCCGGGGTCGATCTCTGCCTGCCGCAGATCCAGTACCCGGGCTACGGTTTCCAGTATCTGTGCAACATTGCAGATGCCGATTTCCTTGGCACACTGGACGGCAGACTGTGGCAGAAGGATTATCTTTCCGGCAAGGCAAACGTCAGCAACACCCCCGGCATGATGCAGGCAATGGCGTATGTCAAAAAGTGGAAGGACATCGGGATGCTGAACGGCTCCGGCGATGCTCTTGACGACAACGTGACCCTGCAGAGGATGGCCGAGGGGAATACCCTGTTTTTGATCGGAAACACCAACGGCATTGTGGAGGCAGACGGCAACGCCGATAAATTCGGCCTGATGCCCTATCTTTCCGAGGACGGCACCCAGAACGTTTTTGTGCTGAATGTGAACCGCTTCTACGGTCTGAATAAAAAGCTGAAACAGAACCCCCAAAAGCTGGAAGATGCGCTCAAGGTGATGCGTGTGCTTTCCACCGTTGCAGGCACCAGCGCTCTGCAGCCCGCAACGGCGCTGAAAAGCAGCCTGTTGCCCTTCAAGGGTGCAAAGGCAGACGGCACCTACTATGCCGACATCGCCGATACCCTGAACGCAGGCAACACCGCGCCCTTTATCTATTCCGGCTGGGAAAACACCTTCGTGACCACCGGCCTTAAAATGCTGGACTTCATGAAGGGCAACGCCACCATGGAGGATGTCATCCGTCAGCTGGACGAGGATCAGGACAGTGTGGTGAACAACACCCCGGATGTCATCACTACCGTTACGGAGGAGCTTTCGCAGCAGGACTGCGCCATGCTGGTAGGCCGCTGCTTTGCACAGGCTACCGGCAGCGACCTTGCGCTGGTCTCGCTGAGCACATGGATCCCCGGCAACCCCACCGAGCAGAACCACCACGGCGTAGCCGCCAAGCTGTACGCCAAGGGCATTACGGATTACGACCTTTCGGTCATCCTGCCCACCGGCTGGAACCGCACCATCCAGACCGTCACCCTGACCGGGCAGCAGATCAGCGACCTGCTGGCTTCTGGCTACGATGCCTACGGCAACGGCAAGGGCTCCCCCTATGTGCTGGTAAGCCCGGTGCAGCCGGAGGCGGGCAAGACCTATCAGGTTGCCATCTGCGGTGTGAGCGACCAGCTGGCTGCCGAAGCAACGGTGACAGACAGCGGCGTGGTGGGCATGGATGCCGCAAAAACCTTCTTTGGTGCTTACACCACCATCAGCCGGGCAGACACCGCATGGAGTTGAATAAAACGGACAGGAGATACTGGATGTGAACAACAAAATCTATAAAAAGCTGTTTGTGGGCTTCGGCTTTGTCAGCATCGTGTTGATCCTGACCCTTTTTGTCATGAGCCAGACCTACATCCAAAACCTTGTCTACCACGAGCGTCTGAGCCAGATGGAAGAGGTCACCCACCAGATGTTCCACAGTCTGGAGGATGTGATCGACAACCACTGGGACGAGGTGGATGTGCAGTGTAATTATTTATACTACACCCCGCTGGAGACCGATACCGATCTCTACCGCTATCTGAAAAAGCTGTCGGAGCTTTCCAATTACCATGAAAAACAGATCGACCTGATCGCCGTGGACTCTGCCGGACATTATTATACCACGCATGGCCGCACGGGTCTGCTGCGAGGAATAACCTATCTGGAAAGCGCACCGGAGCGGGTCAGCTATGTTTCCAATTCGTTGACCGTGGACGACTCCCGGATGGTGTTCCTGAAACAGCTCCCCACCCCCATCACACTGCAAAGCGGAGAGAAAGAGATCACCCTGCGCTACTTTGGTATTTCGCAGAGCATGACCCAACTGAACGATTATTTCCGCTGCGACGCCTACGAAAATAACAACAGCGTCTATGTGCTGGATAATAACGGCTTCAAGCTGTTCAACGCCAATGACACTGAGCTGCTGAAGGGGCATAACGTATACACCGTGCTCTCCCAGATGTCCTATCTGCACGGTTCTTCCTTTGCAGCAGCAAAGGAGCGGCTTACCCGCACAGGCTCCTGTTATTCCAACGCCGTGCTGGACGGGACTGAGTATTACTACGCCCTGAAGCAGATGGAAAACGCCCAGTGGACGCTGGCGTTCCTTGTTCCGGCAGAATATGTGGCCGTGAATACGCAGAAGCTGGTCAATATCGTCATGGCCGTTATTGTAGGCTTTGCAACGGTGTTTTCGATCATGGCAGTCATTGCTGGCTGGTTCCTTTTGCGGGAAAAGCAGCAGCGGGAGCTGCAGGCTGAAAAAAAGACAAACCTCCGTCTGGAGCAGTATAACGTCCAGCTGACGCAGGCCAACGACGAGATGCGGCGGGCGCAGGATGCTGCCGCCGAGGCGTTACAGTCCGCCGAGCGTGCCAGCAAAGCCAAGACGGACTTCCTTTCCAACATGAGCCACGATATCCGCACCCCCATGAACGCCATCATCGGCATCACCGCCCTGATGAAAAACGAGCTGCACGAGCCGGAAAAGCTTGCCGAGCATCTGGGCAAGCTGGAAAGCTCCGGTCAGCTGCTGCTGGGCATCATCAACAATATTCTGGATATGAGCCGCATCGAGAGCGGCAAGACCACCCTGCATGTGGAAAAGATGAACCTGCCCCAGCAGATCAGCCAGCTGGACAGCATCATCCGGCAGCAGGCAGGTCAGCGCAGTCAGAGCTTTACGGTAAGCACCAATTTGCAGCACGAAAACGTGCTGGCAGACCCCAACCGTTTGAATCAGGTGCTGATGAACATCCTCTCCAACGCGGTCAAGTATACGCCCACCGGCGGGCACATCCGTTTGGAGGTGGAAGAGCTGCCCCGGAACGAGCACTACGCCCGGTACCGCTTTGTGGTGCAGGATGACGGCATCGGCATGAGCGCGGACTACCAAAAGACCCTTTTCGACCCCTTTACCCGTGAGGAGCGCTCCGGCACCAACAAGGTGCAGGGCACGGGTCTGGGTATGGCGATTACCAAAAGCGTCATAGACCTGATGGGCGGCTCCATCAGCGTGGAGAGTGCCACCGGTAAGGGCACCCGCTTTGAGGTGGTGCTGGAATTCCCCATTGATACCGAAGCGGACACGGTGCAACAGGCGCAGGCGCTCCCGGAGGAAGAAGAGACCACTTCTCCCCTGTCCGGCATGAAGTTCCTCTGTGCCGAGGATAACGCCATCAACGCCGAGATTCTGCAAATGCTGCTGGAAACAAAAGGCGCAAGCTGCACCATCTGCCCCAACGGTCAGGAGATCGTGGATGCCTTTGCCAGCGTGAAGCCCGGCGACTATGATATGATTTTAATGGACGTGCAGATGCCGGTGATGGATGGCCTGGAAGCCACCCGCCGCATCCGCAGCGGCGAAAACCCGCTGGGACGCACCATTCCCATCCTTGCCATGACCGCCAACGCCTTCCTTGAGGATATGCAAAAGAGCAAGGAAGCCGGCATGGACGAACACCTGTCCAAGCCTGTGGACATCAGCGCACTGGAACAGGTGGTAAAGCGCTTCCGCGTTACCCCCCCCCCGAAAATAAATAGCGGTCTGCAGCGTTTTTGCCGCAAACCACCGCATGACCTTGCATAAAAAATCTGCTGCCCCTTTGCCCGGACGCTTTGGCATCCGGTACGGGGCAGCAGTTTTTTGCGTTATAGAAGGAGCTTTCCCCTCAGATGGGCATGGTCTGGTAGAACCAGTCCGAAATGGCCTTGCGAGTGTCGGCGAAGAACTTTTTCACCGGGCAGGCGGCATCCCGTGCTTCCTGTTCCAGATCCGTGCCTGCGGGGAAGTTGCGGATGACGGTATACGCCACCGACTGCGGCGGCAGCGACATCATCACAGCCGGGTCGTGCACCACGCAGATCTGCTCGCCTACCGCAAGGGTAGCGGGGTCGGAGGTGGTCTTTTCGTCATGGTCCTGCCAGACGGTGCTGTCGGTAACGATCATCTGATAGGTCTCCTGCTCTTCCGCAGTCACCAGAATGGACTCCACCTTGCCTTCCACGGTGCGGCTGACACCCTCTACTACACCATAATAGTAGAGCTTCTTGGAAAACAGCGCCGAAGCAGAGGGCAGCACGCTGACGCTGAGCAGCAGCACCGCAAGCAGACAAAAGAGCGAGCGATAGGTCTTTTTCATAGAAAACCTCCATTTTTCATGTTGCAGCGGAGCGCCCGGCGCTCCCGGATGCCTTATTTTACCATAACTACCGTCGGATTTCTATATCCGGGCTTAACCAGCCACGGAAAATCAACTTTTACACAAAAAGGACTGCCGTGCAAAACAGCGCACAGCAGTCTTTTTTTGCTTTTGTCGGTTTATTTGCTGATGGAAAGGGTGCCGAAAGCAGTCTCTTCAAAGTGGCTGCTGTACAGCTCCTGCATCAGTTTGATGAGCGAGAGGGTATCCTCTGCGCCGGCGGTCTCGTAGCAGGAGTGCATCGCCAGCTGGGGCAGGCCGATGTCCACGCAATTCATGGACACCTGTGCCATCGCCAGATTGCCCAGCGTGCTACCGCCCACCTTATCGGAGCGGTTTGCAAAGTATTGCAGCGGCACACCGGCGCGGGCAGCCAGTTCCCGGGCGGCGGCAACGCTCATGCCATCGCTGGTGTACTTCTGACCTGCGTGGGTCTTGATGACCACGCCCTTGTTCATGTAGGTGCAGTTGTTCACATCGGTGTGCTCCGGGTGGTTGGGGTGCACGGCGTGGGCGTTGTCGGCGCTGACCATAAAGCTGGAAGCCACCGCGCGGTGGAAGTCCTCATCGTTGCCGCCAAGGCTCTGGGCAATGCGGTGCAGCACATCGTACAGGAAGGTGGAAGCTGCGCCCTGCTTGGTGCCGGAGCCGACCTCCTCGTTATCAAAGAAGGCTGCCACACCGATGGAGCGGGCGTTCTTGGCGGTCAGCAGTCCTTTCAGGATGCCGTAGACGCACTGCTGGTCGTCCAGACGTCCGCAGGAGATGAACTCCTCGTTGCAACCCCAGACGGTGGCCTTTTCCCGCACATAGAGGAACAAATCGCTGCCAAGGATCTGCTCCTCGGACACCTTCAGCTCCTCCGCGATCAGCTTTTTCAGCGCGCCCTCCTCGCAGGCACCGCCCAGCACAGGCAGCATATCCACCTGTTTATTGAAGGAAGCCTTATCGTTGACCTCGCGGTTCATGTGGATGGCAACGCTGGGGATCATCAGCAGGTCGCGGTCCAGTGCCACCAGACGGGATACGATAGCGCCGTTCTCCTGCACCAGCACACGGCCCGCCACAGACAGCGGACGATCCATCCATGTGGCGCAGATCATGCCGCCGTAGCCCTCGGTGTTCAGCTTGGTGTAGTTCTGCCCCATGTGGATCTCGGCGTTCTCCTTGATGCGGAAGCAGGGAGAATCCGTATGGGCGGCGGCAACGTTGAAGCTGTAATTTTCCAGCTGGTCGCCCATGCGGAAGGCGATGATGCTGGAACCGTTGCGGCAGACAAAATAGTCCTTGCCTGGCTCCAGCGCCCACTTGCGGCTTTCCAGCAGCTCGGCAAAGCCTGCTTTCAACAGGATATCCCGCACAGCGGCGGTGGTGTGGTATGCGGTGGGGTTGCCGTCGATGAAGGACAGCATTTCACGGACTTCGGATGCGATCATAAAAATAAACCTCCTTGGGTGTATCTGAAAAGAGCCGGTCAGTGCTGACCGGCCCTTTTTAAGCATATTCAGGTTACTTTTTAACAGCGGTCTGCTCGCGCTTTGCAAGGGCGGGCAGAATGAATCCCAGCACGGTCAGCACCACGGGGGTGATAACGTTCAGTGCAAAGGTGAAGGGGTCCTTATCATACATACCCAGCACGCAGCACACGGCGGTAACGGCAAAGCACCAGCCGCCGAAGAACTTGGCCACGGCCTGATTCTTGACAAAGCGGTACTCGGCAGGGATGGTATCGTAGGCGTTGCGCAGGGCGATGTAGGCGGCAAACACCCACAGGTAGCGCATGGGCATACACACAGAGTTCAGCTTGGTCAGCTGGCGCAGAACGGCAGCAGCACCGGGCACGAAGGACTGTGCCAGAATGATGGAGCCGGACAGCACAGCCACCATCTTGATGCCGTTGCTGTGCACGCCGTGGGCGTTGACCTTGTGCAAAGCCTGCGGGATGAACTGCTTGGTGTGCTCGTTATCCAGCAGCATACGCAGCGGTGCGTCGATGCTCAAGATCAGCACGGCGAGCTGGCTGATGACGTTGCACAGGGCGTAGATGATCATGAACAGATCGCCCACATGGTAGTACTGACCCAGCTTCTGGAAAGCCCAGTAGGAACTGTTGGCCGCATAGGCGTTGAAGCTTTCGGCGCTGGCATTGATGACGGCGGGGTCGAACATGCGGCTCATGGCCAGCGTGCCCAGAATAGCGCAGGTGACCACCATGACGGCCAGCGTGATCATGCCGCGGGGGAAGCCCTTACTGGGGTTCTCGACCTTATTGACGTAGGGAGAGATCTTCTCGCAGCCGCCCACAGCGAACACCAAAATGGACAGAGACGTGAAGTAGGTGACGTTGAAGTTGGGAATGAGGCTGCTGAAACTCAGGTTGGCGTGGACGTACTCTGCCGTGGGGTTGATGGCCGGGGCAGCGAACATCATCACGATGTACAGCAGGGACATGATGAAGGTGCAGGTGCCTGCTGCGGTCAGCAGCTTTTTCAGGGGGTTCAGACCCAGACTTGCAATGTAGCAGCCCAGCAGCAGAATGCAGAAGGTAGCCAGCTGGATGTAGCGGGTGGGGAAGGAATCGTAGGTCTCCGCATTGCGGAAAACTGCCCAGCTCAGCGCTTTCAAAAAGCCGCTGCCCTTGCTGGCGATGTAGGTGATGTGGCAGGCCCAGTAGGTCCAACCGGCGTAGTAGGCCAGCTTGGCGTTAGTGGTCTGGTGCAGCCAGGAGCTGACGCCGCCGCCCTCGTTTTTAAAGGCAGAGCCCAGCTCACCCACCATCAGCGCATAGGGGATGAAGTACAGGACAAACATAAAGATCCAGCTGAAGATGACCTGCGGACCGTTAAAGTACACAAAGCCGTTGGTAATGTTGCCGAAGCCCCAGACCGTAGAAAAGGCCATGAAGGCAAGGGTAAGCCACGAGATCTTTGTGGCTTTTTCTTTGTTAGACATGCGGACAATTCCTCTCTTTCTTTTCCACACAGGGCGGAAGTTCCTGTAAGAAGGCCGAGGTTCCGCATACGTTTCGCAATTTTTACCAAAAATACAGCAGTACTCGACCGATCACTTTGATAGTATAGCATAATTGCAGATTGTAGACAATCTGCAATTTCCATAAAATGATTGGTCAAAATTTAGACGGTCAGCCAAATTCCCCTTATTTTGCTGCTTCGTCCGCTGCCTGTACGGCGCTGTTTGCGCTGCGCATCCGCTCCATGGGCTCCATGTAGTGGGCGTAGACGGCGCGGCAGGCAACCTCGGTGTCGCCGCTTGCCAGCGCCTCGTACAGCTTGGTATGGATGCCGTTCTGCCGCTGCGCCAGTATCTCGTGGTTGGAGCCGCTGTTCGCCCCAACAAGCAGGTTGCCGTAGTTCAGGTCGTCCCAGAATTTCAGCAGTCTGGGCAGCCCCGCCCGCTGCACGATGACCGCATGGAAGCGGTTGTCGTTCTCCACGATCTGCGAAAGATCCCCCGGCCGGACATTGCGCATCTCCTCTAAGATGCCGCGCAGGGTGTGCAGATCCTCCTCCGGGAATTTGCAATCAAAATAGCGCAGCGCCGTCATTTCCAGATTTGCCCGCAGCAGATAGATCTCGTAGGCGTCCTCCGGCTTCACCCGGCGCACCGAGCAGCCCACATTGCGCGAATACTCGACCATGCCCTCCTGTTCCAGCTGCCGCAGCGCCTCCCGGATGGGTGCCCGGCTGGAGCCGAACTCCTCGGCCAGTTTCTGCTCGGCCAGCTTTACGCCCGGCTGCAGCTCCCCGGTAAGGATCTTGCTCCTGATGGCAGAGGTGATACTTTCCCGTAAAGTCTGAAAGGCAAATTCGCCCATGACTTTTATCCCCCTTTTCTCTTCTATACGTTCTTTTTTTGCCGCGCGCAGTCCGCAGCCGCTGCCAGTGCAGCCGCAGGCCTGTATTGCGTGCGCCTTATAAGGATACCACGAAATGGTAGAAAAATAAAGTTTTCTGGCAAAAACAGGTACTTTCTCCCCTCTCCGTCATCGAAAGCCTGTACACAAAAAATGCCCCCGGAGGGCTTGTTGCAGCTCTCCGGGGGCATCCTATATACGTTATGCCTTGGCGCACACGGTCGGCATTTACTCGATCTCGATCAAATTCGGGTTCTCAGGCAGAGCCTTTGTCTGCTGAGGAGCGGGCAGCTGGATGTGCAGGACACCATCCTCAAACTTTGCATGGATGTCCTCCTTCTTCACCTCGCCCACATAGAAGCTGCGGGCGCAGCTGCCGGAGAAGGTCTCGCGCCGCACGTAGCGACCCTTGTTGTCCTTTTCGTCATTGCTGTGGCTGCGCACTGCCTGAATAGTCAGGTAGCCGTCGTTCAGATCCATCTGAACGTCTTCCTTCTTGCAGCCCGGCAGGTCAACGTCCACTTCGTAGCCGTTGTCCGTCTGCTTGACATCGGTCTTCATCATGTTTGCACCGCGCTTACCAAAGGTGTCGCGGGCTTCGCGGTTCATCGCACGCTCCAGTGCACCCTCGTTCCAGAACGGATCAAAGAGATCATCGAACAGGTTCTCATGAAAAACAGTCGGCATAAACATAAAACATACCTCCAATCCCGGCGTTCGGGTCGGGGCAAAAACTTTGAAGCGTCCATTCGGAAAGGCTTTCCGGGGAACCTTGCGGCTCTCCTTTTGCCCTTCCTCCTGAGCACGCCACTGTTATAGCACAATTATTTAGCACTGTCAAGCATAGAGTGCTAAAATTCATAAAAGAATAATACTTTTGTCACAGCTTCTGCGATTTCTTCAAAAATACCGCGCAGCAACGCGTTTATTATATTGCAAGCGGAACAAGCATCCCTTGGATATACCCCGCAAAATACGCAATGCCTGTGCTTACAGCAATGCAGACGCCCCACAAGACCCATGCGGCAAGCTTTTTGCCGGTCAGCCTGTAAATGGCGTTCCAATACTCCATATTGCACCATACAAGCGCCGCCGAGAACAAGACCGAAAACCACTGCGCACGGAAGGACAGTTCCATGCTGATAAGCAGATAATTCGTCAGCGTATAAAACAGGCTTCTGCCCACGATCTCCGGCACGCTTGAATGCTTTTGCTGCATATCAGTCACCCGTCTTTCCGTTCAAACCCCAGATAACGCGTGCCCTGAAAGCTCAGCTTTCCGGTATCGCCCTCGACAAGCATTCCGTAATCCGAACCATCTACTTCCAGTTCCATGCGGTCACCGCTTTCTACCTGAAAGGTGGCATAATAGGTAGTGAACGTATGCGACATCGTATTGTCCGTATGATGGCGGGAAACGTTCGTCCGCTTGGCCACCACAGTAGCCGGGACGGTAAGGCGCGGGGACGCATTATTTTTGCCCCATGTGCGCAGGTTGCTCACCACGGTAAACAGGATCATGCCCAGCACCACCAGAAACACCAGCGGGAACAGGATGCTGAACAGCGCGTCAAACCCACTATAAAACATTTTAGCCCTCCAAAATTTCCTCCAGCAGCTGCTTTACGTCCTCCAGAAAAGCGTCCTCGCCGAGGGTGTTCACCTTAAAGAACACTGCCTGACTGCCGCCCGCTGCAATGGCCGACAGTCGGATAGGCCCGTCCCCGTTCTGGAACAGGGTCAGCGTCAGGCTGAGGCGGTTGCCGCCCACCATGCTGTACCGCTCAAACACCCGCACGCTGCACCGGGCGCTGCCCTCCTTGAAATCGCTGCCGGCTTCCAGCTCTGCCGACCAGCTGCTGTCCGGGATGGCGTGTTCCAGCTTGCGGAGCAGGGTATCGAAGTTCTGGTTGCGGATGGTCTTTTCAAAAATAGCCATAGCTTCCTCCTTTTGCAAAATGCAGTCCCTTTACTCTGAATACGAATGAGAGCGGGCAGCAATTGCAGCGCCCGCCCTTATTTTGCTGCGGTCAAGCTTTCTTTTTTCGCAGCTTGGGTGCAGTGGCGTTGTAGCTCATATCCAACACCAGACGGAGCTTATCCTCCGGGGCGCTGCCGTCCAATGCGGCGGTGATCCAGTTTTCCTTGTTCATGTGGTAGGCAGGGTAAAAGCCCGGTTCTGCCCGCAGGGAGCCGATGAGGATGGGGTCACATTTCAGGTTCACGATATCCACCGGCTGCTGCCCGGGCAGACCCAGCTTGCTTTTGGGCACGGTGGTGACCAGTGCAAACCACTTGCGGTTTGCTGCATGGCGGAACACCGCCGACTCCGGGGTGTCCATCCACGGATAGTCCGGCTCTATGCTGTAAGTATCAAAAATGAGCTGTTCCAAGCCCTTGCGGTCCATGGGCTCGCCCCCTTTACAGCTGCTGTGCCAACAGCTGCGCCAGCACATCCTCCGGGCGGGGGGTGTGGTTTTGGTATTTTGCCCGCAGCGGAGCGGCGGCGTTGTCCATAATGTAGGGCACGCCCACCACGTCCAGCATGGTCTCGTCGTTGTAGTTATCGCCAAAAGCCATGACCTGTGCGGGGTCGATGCCAAGGATGCTGCACACGCACTGCACCCCGATGCCCTTGTTGGCAAAGGTGGTATCGATCCAGAACGGCCCCGCCACGGCGCAGTTGGCCTGCTTCCAGCGGGGCACAAAGCGCTCCACATAGTTTTCCACACCCTCGTGCAGGTACACCGACACCTTGGTGATGTCCTCCGGCACCTCGGCGGGGCTGTGGATGATCTGGTAGTGGTTGCCCACGAACTGCACCCGCTGCAGCATGCCAAGACCGCGCTCCATCAGGTAGGCGGTGTTCTGGCCGGAGAGCATCACCTCGCCCTGCCCCTCGCTGCGGGTCCACATATCGTTGGCAATTTCCTCTGCCAGCGCCCGCGGCATGGGATTTTTGGCGATGCACTGTTCTTCTTTAAAGATGGTGCCGCCGTTTTCGCAGATAAACACGCAGCAGTCTGCCACCGGTGCAAAGAGTTTGCGCAGGCTGGTATACTGCCGCCCGGAGGCCGGGCAGAACCAGATGCCCCGCTGATGCAGCGCCCGGATCTGTTTGAATATTTCGCCCTCCAGCTCCTTTTTGCCGTATTGCAGCAGCGTACCGTCAATATCGCTGCAAACCAGTCTGATGTCCATGGCTGTTATTCCCTTTCCGTTTTTTCTTATTTTACCACGGTTTTCCGCTGCGGAAAAGCCCCGGCACGGCTTTTGTGTCCTTCCCCTGTACCGCGCTCAGCGCTTGGGCTGGTAGTGCATACTGGACACATTATAAATCGTAACAAAGGCCTTTGGGTCCTCGCGGTTGATAAAGTTCATCAACTTCTGATACTCGTTTTTGTCCACGATGGTAATGATCTCGTTGTGCTTTTCAAAGTTATATGCACCGATGGCCTCGTACATGGTGGCACCGCTGTGCAGGTCATTGATGATGAACTGCCGCAGCGCCTCCTCCTTCTCGGTAATGATGCACACCCGGCGCTTGATGCTGTTATCGAAGATGAAATGGTCCAGCACGATGCCGTTGAAATAGGTGCCAAGAATGCTCAGAACAACGGTCTTTTTATCGTAGACAAGAGCGGCAGAGAGTGCCACACACATGCCCGAAAGGGACATTGCCTTGCCCAGCTCCATGTGCAGGTACTTGTTCATGATCTTTGCCACGATATCCAGCCCGCCGGAGGATGCGTTGCGGTTGAACAGGATGCTCAGACCCACGCTGACCACCAGAATATAGCACAGCACATCCAGTTCCTGACTATCGGTCATGGAGCCAAAATCCGGGAACAGCCGCTCGAAAAACCTCAGAAATACCGGCAGCATCACGCTGGTATACACGGTTTTTGCGCCAAACTCCCTGCCGCAGGTAAAAAAGCCGATGATGAGCAGCACGATGTTCAGCACCATAGTAATAGCCGAAAGCGGCAGCGGCACAAAATTAGAAAGCACGATGCCAAGGCCGGAAATACTGCTGACGGATGTATGGCTGGGCACCAGAAAAAAATAGACCGCCGCCGCAATAATGGCAACGGCCCCGGTCAGGATGGCCATCTCCTTGGCAATTGCAGGGTAGTTCAGCTTCTTGTTTGTCATTGTTGCTCCTCCAAGCTTTTGTTTTCAGCATTCAGTATACCATGCTTTGCGCTTGCAGGAAAGCACCGGGCGCAAAATAACAAGGCCGCCGCACAAAACGCTGTGCAGCGGCCTTGCCACCTTATCAAAATTCGTCTTCCGGGTCGCCGCGCTCCGGCATGGTGCGCATCTCCCGCACCAGCATGGCACGCAGATGATACTTGCGCTGCTCCTGCTCGGTCTCCGAGCTGGTGCGCAGCTCCACCGTGCCATCGGGGCGGCTTTCGCCCGTGTACAGCGGAATGCTCACCACAGCCTGTGTGCCCTTTTCGGGCGCAGGCTCCAGCTGTAAGCTCCAGTCCATCCGGCGGCAGCACTCCCGGCAGAGCAGCAGCCCCAGCTGCGCCCCGCCCAGAAAGCTGCGGCGGTTTTCCAGCGCTGCCTGTACATCCTCACCGGGCAGCCCGCAGCCATCGTCGGTGACTGTCAGCTGCCAGTCGCTCTCGGTGCGGCGCAGCGCGATACAGACGCTGCCGCCCTCCCGGCTGGCGCGCAGGGCATTGGAGAGCAGATGCAAGCACAGCAGCTCCGCATCTCTGCGGTCTGCCATTACGCAGCAGGCAGTACACCCGCCGTAATCCAGCCGGATATCCACCCCAAGCTGCGCCCGGATCATATCAGACTGCGCCGCCACCTGCTGCAAAAGCTCACACAGGTCAATGGGGTACAGCTGCGGCTTTGTGTCCTCGTGCAGAAACTCCAGCAGGGTGATCGCCTCGCTGAGGGTGCGGTCCAGCTGCATGGCAGCGGTGTCGATATCTGCCACCGCCTGCCGGGTAGACGTGTCTGCACCGGTGCGGTCAAAATGCTGCTCCAGATATTCACAGTTGCGTCTGATCAGCGCCAGCGAACGGAAGCAGACCTCCTCGACCCGCTTGCGCTGCTCTGCGGTGATAGACCGCGTTTCTGTCTTTTGCTGCTCCATTGCTCTGCCTCCCCGGGCGATGCCATTTTTCTAAAGGAACGCCGCCGTGTTCCAAAGCCGTGCGCAAGCCTTACAGGCGGGTGGATGGCACTTTTTGCCGCAACACAACGTCCCTGACCGCGTAGATCAGCTTGCCGGTGGTGGGTTTGCCGCTGCCCAGCCTTGTATCGGCCTTAAACGCCAGCCACGCAAGAGGCGGCTTTTCCTCCAGCTGATCCACCATCCGGCGGATGCCGCTTTCCACGGCAGCGACCGATGTATCAAACTGCTCGCTCACCGCCTGCAAGATTTCCTTGCGGATCGCCAGCTTCTGGCTGGTGCTGCATGCGATGCCGACCGCGCAGGATAGATATCCGGCGTTGACATCCCCCTGCGGGATGCCCCACGCCGCATACAGCTGGCTGCACCGCTGCTCCAGCTGCCGGTTCTGCCGCCCGGGCATCCGGTAAAGCTGCCACAGCAGCCTTTTCAGCTCGGTGCCCTCTACGCAGTAGCACCCCTCGCGGAGCTTTTGCAACGCCGTGCCGCTGCTGCGGCCATGGCTCTGTATCAGAAGCATCGGCCGCTCCTTCAGCTGATAAAACTGCCGGACAAATTGCTCCGCAGGCAGATCCGTCAGCTCGCTGCAAAGCACCACGGCATCATAACGGACACCCTGCCGCAGCTGTGCCAGCAGCTTTTCGCCGCTGCAAAAGCAGGTGCAGTCAATGGCGGTTCCCTGCTCCTGCAAATAACGCTTCTGGACACGCAGTTCTTTCAGATCATAGCTTGCAAGGGCGACTTGCAGTTGGGCTGTTCGCTCACTGTTCACGCCATGCGCCGCCTTTCTCGCCTACCAGCCCGGCAGCTGTCAGGTCTGTGACCGCATCCCGCCAGAGCTCCGGCTGAACTCCATTTTCACACAAGTAGCGCAGGAGCCGGTAACAGAACTCCGGCGCTGCCGCAACATGCTGACTGACGATCTGCTGTCGGCTGCCGATCTGGCACAGGGTCAGCCGACAGCCTTGTGTGCCCTCTACCTCCATGGCATACACCAGCGTATACGCCTGCTGCAAACCATCAATGGCAGAATACTGCCGGATCATAGGTGAAAATGTACGTTCCATTTCAGTTCCTCCTTACTACAAGGGCCAAATTTTTTCTGCCTTGTTTATCCTTTTATTATTGTATAATTGTATAAAGCAGGAGAAACTGTTACAATCCTAAAGAAGTGTTGTTCCGACAGCCTTTCAGGTAATATAACGCCGTTTTTTCCGGCGCAGCCTGTCTGTCAGCTTTAGAATATCACGTTCAGCTTGCAAATTCAACCGGTATCTTTTTCCGCTTTTCTTTTTTGCCCCGTCCTTCCGGCAAAACCGCTGCTCAGACGCAAAAGCTCCGCAGCTTCATCCGTTCCGCAGTTAATTTCACGGTTTCTTCATTTTTATTTGCTAAACTAAATTAGATATTGTCTGCAAATGTTTCCTACTTTTAAACCACAGGCAGCAGCGCCCGGCGGCGCAGTACCGGAAAGGCACATCTATGCTCAAACTTAAACAGATCAACAAAGAATACAAGACCGGCGAGCTGGTGCAGCACGCACTGAACAACGTCAGTCTGAACCTGCGGGACAACGAATTTGTGGCCATTCTTGGCCCCAGCGGCTCCGGCAAGACCACCCTGCTGAACATCATCGGCGGTCTGGATCGCTACGACAGCGGCGATCTGGTCATCAACGGCATCTCCACAAAAAAATACACAGACCGCGACTGGGACTCCTACCGGAACCACACCATCGGCTTTGTGTTCCAGAGCTATAACCTGATCCCCCACCAGACCGTGCTGGGCAACGTAGAGCTGGCACTGACCATCTCAGGCGTTTCCAAGGCCGAGCGCCGCCGCCGTGCCGCCGCTGCGCTGGAGCAGGTGGGGCTGGGCAACCAGTTGCACAAGCACCCCGGCGAGATGTCCGGCGGGCAGATGCAGCGCGTGGCCATTGCCCGTGCGCTGGTGAACAACCCCGACATCCTGCTGGCCGATGAGCCCACCGGCGCACTGGACAGCGAGACCAGTATTCAGGTGATGGAACTGCTCAAGGAAGTGGCGCGGGACCGTCTGGTGGTCATGGTCACCCATAACCCGGAGCTGGCCGAGCGCTATGCCACCCGCATCGTAAAGCTGAAGGACGGCGTGATCCGCTCCGATACCATGCCCTACGAACCCGAGGACGAGGCTGCTGCCGTTGCCCCCGTGCACCGGAACATGGGGCACTCCTCCATGTCCCTGCTCACCTCCCTTTCCCTCAGTTTCAACAATCTGCTCACCAAAAAGGCACGCACCCTGCTCACCGCCTTTGCCGGTTCCATCGGTATCATCGGCATTGCGCTGATCCTTTCCCTTTCCAACGGTGTGAGCCGCTATATCAGCAACATGGAAAAATCCACGCTGGCCGCCTACCCGCTGCAGATCAGCAGCACCGGCGTAGATCTGGCCAGCATGATGGACCCGGACACCTACACCAGCGTCTCGTCCGGCTCCTCCTCCGCGCCGGAGGGCATGGTCACGGTGAGACAGCTGCTGTCTCAACTGAACATCGGCGCTGCCAGCAACGATCTGCGCTCTTTGAAGGCTTATCTGGACAGCGACGCCTGTTCCATCCGGGATAATGCCACGGTGGAATACACCTACAACGCTTCCCCGCTGATCTACCGGCAGGACGCAGACGGCACAGTGCATAAGCTGAACCCGGACACCACCTTTACCGACCTTGCCGGTCAGAACACCTCGGTATCCAGTCTGCTCACCTCGGTATCCAGTCCCCATGTGTTCGGCGAAATGGCCGAGACCCCTGCCCTATATGAGGATCAGTACGACGTAAAAGCCGGCCGCTGGCCGGAAAAGTACAATGAGCTGGTGCTGGTGCTGAGCGCCAACGGCAGCATTTCGGACTATGCCCTATACGCCATGGGAATGCGGGATCAGGCAGAGCTGGATAAGATCCTGCAGCAGTACGCCAGCAACCAGCTGGTCGATCTGCCCGATGATTATGGCACCTACACCTACGAAGAGTTTCTCGGCAAGACCTTCCGGCTGGTCAACAAAGCCGACTGCTACACCTATGATGCCGAACACAAGCTCTGGCTGAACAAGCAAGCCGATGCCGATTATATGCAGCAGGTCGTGGCCGACAGCGAGGAGCTGACCGTTGTGGGCGTTGTGCAGCCCAAGGCCGATGCCACCTCTGCCATCCTGTACACCGGGCTGGACTATCTGCATGAGCTGACCTATCACGTGATCGATCAGGCTGCCGACAGCACCATCGTGCGCCAGCAGCTGGCCGACCCGGACACGAACGTGCTGACCGGCGAGCCCTTTGGCGCTGCCGGCGGCACTGTGCTGGACATCGCCTCCCTGTTCTCGGTGGACACGGATGCCCTCAAGGATGCTTTTCAGTTCGATACCAGTGCCCTGCATTTTGACCTGAGCGGCGCATTTGACCTGACAGATGGCTCCTTTGACCTTTCCACCCTCATCGACCCCTCCAGCTTCAAGCTGGACCTCAGCGGGCTGCCGCTGCCGGACATGGAGATGGACATGAGTGAGCTGTTCGACGGCGTAGAGCTGAATATCTCTCAGGACGGCTTACAGACGCTGATGAAAAAGATCATGAACGGCTACAAGCGCTATCTCATCAGCAACGGCCTGCTGAATCTGGATAAGATCGGTTTTTCCTCCTATATGCAGACCGAGGCCTTCCAGACGCTGCTGGCCGAATCCATGGGTGATCTGCTGGACACCTCCGGGCTGGAGGAGCAGTTTGCCGGTACCCTCCAGCAAAATCTGCAGACCGTGATGGAGACCTACTCCGTCCAGCTGGGCGAGGCGCTGCAGACCCAGCTCACCGCCGCTTTGCAGGAGCAGATGGGTCCCGCCATCCAGAAGCTGGCCGGGCAGCTGGAGCAGAAGATCGCGCAGGCCATCCAGAGCAACATTGCGCAGCTGAGCACGCAGGTGGAAAGCGCACTCAAGATCGACCCCGCTGTGTTCCAGCAGGCTATTCAGATCAACATGACCGGCTCTGACCTGACCGAGATGATCAAAAGCACCCTGCTCTCCTCCGCTTCCAGCTACGAAAAGATTTTGGACGACCTCGGCTATGTGGACTACGCAAAGCCCGATGCCATCTATATCTACCCCAACAGCTTTGACACCAAGGCGCAGGTGGTGAACGAGCTGGACGCCTACAACGCCTCCATGCGGCAGCAGGACGAAGAGGGTAAGGTGATCCACTATACCGATATGGTGGGCACCCTGATGAACTCGGTCACCGAAATCGTGGGCATGGTCAGCAATGTGCTGGTGGCCTTTGTGGCGATCTCGCTGGTGGTGTCCTCCATCATGATCGGCGTCATCACCTATATCAGCGTGCTGGAGCGCCGCAAGGAGATCGGCATTCTGCGCGCCATCGGTGCCTCCAAGCACAACGTCTCGCAGGTGTTCAACGCCGAGACCTTTATCATCGGCCTGTGTTCCGGCGTGATGGGCGTGGTGCTCTGCCTGCTGCTGCTCATCCCCGGCAATATGCTCATCCACCACATCGCGGGCGATGTGAACGTGGTGGCCTCGCTGCCGCCGCAGGCCGCGCTGATCCTGATTGTTCTGGCCACCCTGCTTACCATGCTGGGCGGCCTGATCCCCGCCCGCAGCGCCGCAAAGAGCAACCCTGTCAAAGCGCTGCGCTCTGAGTAACACATTCCGCATTCAAATCCCTGCTGTGCTCTGTGTGCAGCAGGGATTTTGCATTCCGGCCCGGCTTGTGCTACAATAGAAAAAACTTCATTTCAAAGGAGTCTTTCCATGCCTGTCATTCATGAGATCACCGACCTTACCGCCCCGGAGCTGGACATCTACGCCCGTCTCACGCAGGCGCAGCTGCGCAACCGACTGGAGCCGGAAAAGGGCATCTTTATCGCCGAAAGCCCCAAGGTGATCGCCCGGGCGCTGGACGCCGGTTACCAGCCTCTTTCCCTACTGATGGAGCGCAAGCAGATCACCGGCCCGGCACAGGAGATTTTGACCCGCTGCGGCGATGTGCCGGTATATACCGCTGACCGGGAGCTGCTGGCACAGCTTACCGGCTTTGCGCTGACCCGGGGCGTGCTGTGCGCCTTCCGCCGTCCTGCGCCCCGCACGGTGGAGCAGGTTTGCGCCCACGCCCGCCGGGTGGCCGTGCTGGAGGGCATCGTGGATTCCACCAACGTGGGCGCCATCTTCCGCAGCGCTGCCGCGCTGAACATGGACGCAGTGCTCGTCACCCCCTCCTGCTGCGACCCGCTGTGCCGCCGCGCGGTGCGGGTAAGCATGGGCACCGTGTTTCAGGTGCCGTGGGCGCAGATCGGCACCTGCCCTGCCGACTGGCCGGATAACGGCAGTGCCCAGCTCCACGCGCTGGGATTCAAGACCGCTGCCATGGCGCTGAGTGACCGCTCGGTCAGCATCGACGACCCCGCCCTTGCCGCCGAGCCAAAGCTTGCCATCGTGCTGGGCACCGAGGGCGATGGGCTGGCCAATAGTACCATCGCCGCCTGCGATTACACCGTAAAGATTCCTATGTCCCACGGGGTAGATTCCCTCAACGTAGCCGCCGCCAGCGCCGTAGCTTTCTGGCAGCTTGGCCGCTTGTAAGTCCTCGCTTGTGCTCTCCGAAATTGCTTGACAAACGCCCCAAAACGCGGTACACTATCAGCGTCATCATCATGGGCCTATAGCTCAGCTGGGAGCCCATGCGGTCCTTAAACAATCTGGAGTTATATACCACGCGCCCCCAAGCGGTTTTTGGGGGCTTAAATATGGGCTCGTAGCTCAGTTGGGAGAGCGTTCGGTTCGCATCCGAAAGGTCGAGGGTTCGACTCCCTTCGAGTCCATAAAACGCCGTATCGTGTTAAACGATACGGCGTTTCTTTTTGCCGTTCTTTGCAAAATCGTGCATCATTCGTCTTGACAGCGCAAAGTGACGTGTGCCGAACTTTTCGGCATAATGTTCATAGCTTCACCAGAAGTTTTGTCAAAAACGACGATTCCCCCATTCGGAGTACCCAGCCCCCTAACGGGTGCTTGTTTAAGGTCCGTTTTCCGCCCACTCGGAGTACGCACCGAGAGTGAATGACTCTTAAATTCTTCAAACTCCTCCAGTGGAACATTGAGGATGATCTCAATATCATAATCCCGTCCAACACGGACTTCCTTGATGAACTGGTTGAGGATTGCCTGCCGCTGCTGAAAGGATGCGTTCTGATAGGTGCTTGCCCAAGTGAACAGATTGCTGCAATCATTTTCAGCTTTCTTGTTTTCCTGCTCAATCTCCTCCAGCTTGTTCTGTGCAGCGGTCAGGGCGTCCTGTGCTGCTTGGATCGCAGCTTGATTTTCATCCAGAAGCTGCTGGATCATATCACGGTCAATGCTGCTCTTTCCCCGGATGACGCGAATCATTTCATCCTTCAATGCATTCCGTTCGTCATCCTTGAGGTCGAGTTCACTCTTTGCGCGTGATACTTCTTTCTGCGCTACTTCCATGTCCTTGCGAAGCATATCCTGAAGCAGCTTGCTTTTGGAACACTCTAAAATCTCCGAAAACTTGGTGCATACGATACTCTCTACGATTGCGTCCAGTTTTGTTACACCGTAGCCGGACTGTCCATCGCATTGACCCGGATGCCGTACATTATAATGGCAGCTATAACGGAACCGCTTTTCCTTCACCGTGGAGCCATCCGCACGCAGTCTGGTGCGTCCGCTGCTCGTGATGTTCAGGCGATTTCCGCAGTGTGCACAGAACACCTTCCCACAAAGCAGAGCATGAGGACTGTAACTATCAGAGTCTTCGCCCTTCTCTCTGCGACGAGCATCCCGCAGCTCCTGAGCCTTTTCAAATACTTCCGGCTCGATGATCCTCAATTCCGGGCATTCCTTTTCGACGTTGCCGTTGATGAGGTAGCCCAGATAGGTTTTATTTCGCACCATCCGAACCAGAGTCGTGGTCGGGATGTTCTTGCCGTTCCGTCCCATGATGTTGTTCTCTACAAGGTAGTTGCAGATTCGCTTTACACCGTAGCCTTCATAAACGTATTTCTGGAATATCAGACGGACGATCTCTGCTTCTTCCTCGTTGATTTCCAGCTCACAGACTTCCTGATTTTTCTTGTTCACGCGACCCTTTTTTACACGCTTGTACCCGAAAGCAACCGTTCCACCGGTATAGTGACCTTCCTCTGTAAGCTGTTCTATACGGGTGCGAGTACGGATAGAGGTCTTGATGCTCTCGCCGGATGCTTGCCAGTAGCGGATATAGTTCATCAGCTTATCGACATGGGAATCAAAACGCTGCTGACCTTCATTTACGCTCCAGACCTCGACCCCTTGCTTCGTGAACCATTCCACGATAAAGGGCGTTTCGTCGTCACGCCGACCCAGACGGTCAAACATGAACACCAGCAGAACATCAAACTCTCCGGCAGCAGCCGCCTGCTGAAGCAGTTGGAGCTGATCGCGGTCTTTTGCAGATTTCTTAAAACCGGAAACGCCTTTTTCGGAAAACTCCTTGACGATTTCCCAGCCCTGCCGTTCTGCAAATTCGTGGCAGGCTTCTTTTTGCATGGGTATGTCATCCTTTTCGACCTGTCCAATGGTCGAAACACGGTATAAGGTATATACACGTTTTTTCATCGTTGTTACTCCTTATGTAAAACTAAAACAACGATACTGTGCGCACACTCGTTTGTTTGAATTGGTTGCTGCATCAACTGTACCATTATTTTAGTGCTGAACTATCCTTGTTGCAAGGATGTCGGTTCAACTGCAATTCTTGGCTTCTTCGCAGAGGGTATCATGAATCAGTTTCTGAAGAACCTCCATGCTGTCACCATCTTCTGCATAAGTGATTTTCACTTTGCAGCCATTAACGATATACGAATCCTGCGACACAGGAATCACATTCATATTGGTCATATCTAGCCCTTCTTTCAAAAGCAGCGATAGCGCGATATAATTATGTAATAAGAGGCACCCGCAGCTTGCAGGTGCCTCTTGGCATAGGAAATATGTTTTAGAACTTCATCGGCAAGGCGTCCTTGCGGCCTTTGCCGTTGTAGGCCATGTAGATGGGGAAAACGTATTTCTTCCATCCGGGCAGCTTTGCAGGGTTATCCCTGCCAACACGGTAAATCTCCATGGGATGGACGCTGCCAAGCGCACGAACCAGCCGTTCCTCGCTGAACTCGCCGTGATACAACTCCACAAAGTGCATCATACCACGCAGAACAGATGCACGAAACGAATCCGGATTACCTTCCCAAGCAGCCACAATCAACCGCAGGGCTTCGCAGTAGATCTTTTCGCCCATCTGATTGTACAGCTTGAGAGCGGTGCCCACGCAGCTGATACGGTAATCGCTCAACTGCAAACTGTCATAGTTGAATGCCAGCCCCACCCGGTTGGTAGCAGCGAGAAATTCTTTGGAAGGAGCATCATCGCCCGCAACCTTTGCTCGCAGCTTGATGCCCGCAGACAAAGGGGCAGAATGGCCGTTCTGCTCGGCAAAGAGCAGGGCTTCCTGCTGCATGGTCATACCGGTGTAGACCTTGCAGAGAATCGGCAAGGCTCTGCCGCCGTTACGAAGGATGCGCGCTTCGATGGTGTGCTGGCCATCCACCACATAATACTTGCCGTTGCGGAAGCTGATCTTCGGCTCATTCGCAACGTATTCGTTGAAGTCAGCAGCAATCAGTTCCACCCGCTTACGCTGCACACCCCGCTGGTAGATTTCACGGGGATAGATCAGCTTACTGCTGTGAATCACCCTCATTTGGTAAGGCGGGGTGATATTGAAGGAAGCTGCAAAATTTTCAGTGTCATTCTTCAGGCGCATCTGATTTCCTCCTTAATTCGCCAAATGTATTTTTCAGCTTCGGTCAAAATCTCAGTCACTTGCTTCTTACGCTTCGGGCTGGTGAGCAAGCTGGGATTAAAGGTGAAGCTGTATTCGAGCCGCTGGATCATTGCGTGAACAGCGGATTGCAGTTCGGTGTATAACATCATTTCTTCGACTGTTCCTGCATCCTCAAAATCGGATTTGATAGGAGTGTAGGGATAGACAGGCGGCTTACCGTCAACTACTTCTGGCGGTGCGTAAGCCGCCGTAGAACGGACGATAGGTTTGAGCTTTTGGATGCTTCCCATTGGGTTCAGAGCAAGGCTGATTTTCACAGCATCATCGACCCGCCCCATCTCTTCTGGGGTGAGGTGTCCGACAAATCTTTTGACACGGCTTTTATCGATGGTGAAAATCTGTTCAGCCTGAACGATGGACGGCTCCAGTCCCTCCGGTTCCACCAGACAATGCGTTGGTTGCGTAGCTTTCTTCTCTGTCTTACTTGTCAAAGTCGCAACGATCAATGTCGGTGAGCAGGAATTTCCCACGTCGTTTTGCAAGATGACCGCTGGACGGGTTCCGCTTTGTTCGGAACCCGTGCGGTTGTCAAGTCGAACGAAGTAGATGTCTCCGCGTTGGAATTTCAAAGTAGATTCCAAATTGCGAAACCTCCGTTTGGATATGTAAGAAACCCACTGCACCTCCTAGGCAGCAGGTTTCTGTTGAAGTATGGGAACAATTCTTTTTATACGATACACATCATCTCCTTCGATGACTGAGATAAAGCACCGGTATCAACGGTGCATTACAACATAATCGTAACCGCGCCGGGTCTGACAGACAGCGCAAGTGTCCATGCTGTTGTCTGCACTCGGCACGATAGCAATTTTGAAAGCCTTGGCTTCTACGAAATGTCGCAGACAGGTTGCACAGAGGGTTCGGATGGACTTGATCATTTCCGGGGTCAGTTCCATCTCCTCATAAATTTCCTGTTCGCGCACCGTAGGATTCAACTCGTCCATTTGAGTAGTCCTCCGTGTTAGTAAAGGTGATTAGCGGATAAATATGTAAAAGAACAGGAGTGACCGGAGACCGAAAACAGCATCCGGTCACTCCTGATAAAATATGTTCAGGTCTCGCATATTCGCCCTCGGCCCCCTGCGAGTGGGGCATGAACATCTGGCAGCGGACTTGTACCGCTTCATTGGCATTTCAGCCACCCCGTCTGCTTTGTGACCGGGCCGCGAATTACGGAAGTATCATTATCGGAGTACCAGATGACGGAACTATTCAGTTTTCAAGGTACGCGAGGTCGGACGTTTCGCCAGCGGAGAGAGCCACTTTTGAAATTGTCCCCTCACTAGGTAGCCGACGAAAATGGTCATTTCGCACCCTCAAAATCGAAGTTCTTCAAAAACTTAGTGATTCGTGCAATTCGCTTACTAATGTTTTGGTGAGCAATCCGATAGACTTTCGATAATTCAACAACACTATATCCTTCGTATGCGTACAACGTGATAATTTCCAAATCCTCTTTTTTCAGATGTTCAAGTGCAGTAAGTAGACGTTCGTCCTCGATTTCCCCAATCCATGCAAAGCTGCTTTTGGTTTCGTGATATGTATCCACTATGGTTGTTGCTTCCATATATTTCTGCATTAGAGGTGATGTTTCATCCTCACTGCATTCAAACGATGAATTTGAAAGTTCCTGCGTTCGCTCAATGCAGGTACGTTCGGAATTGAACTGCTGGCGGTCATAGTCGTACATCTTCTGGATGGCATCTTCCGTCATTCCCGCAGCCGCGTACTCAATGCGCAGCTTTTCCCAGTGTGCTTCAAACTTCTTCAACTCATAGCCCTTATTAAAAGACATCGTAAACCTCCAAATTTTCGATAAAGCGTGAAAAGTCGAAAATTCGGAGTTGCTAGGGATACCGTGCGGCCAGTTCCAGCCACGAAAAATGGGCAAAAAGAAACATGAAGTGTCCTTTCCGCCGGATGCGGAGGTTGAGGACACTTCACTGCTGGACAGCTTGCGGGCTTTTCTTGGCAACAAAAAAGAGATGCACTAAAGAAAAGGGTACCGACACTGTTTTCCATCTAAAAACGGAAAGTAGTATAAGTATCCTCGGCCTTTAATGCATCTCAGGCTTCGATATGTTTTTGTTCTGACGCATCGAAGCCCATAAAAAAGAAAACCGCCGTGCGATCAGCTTTTGCAGGGCATCGATTCGCGCCCTGTAAGCATATCACACGACGGTGTTATGAAAGTCATCTGGCGGTGTTATGAAAGTGTTATGGAGCCATTTTTGCCCCTTTCTGAAAAATTTTAGGTGTTATGAAAGTCACATGAAGGTGTTACGAAAGTGTTATAGGAATTATTCTTACCAATTGGCTCCAAATGCAAGGATTTCTTCGTATTCTTCTGTGGTCAGATGTTCCTTTGCTGCGGCCAGCTCATTGGTTGCAAGTTCATTCATTCCCTGCGCTTTCAGGGAACGAATCAGCCAGCAGTATGCTTTCGGGTTATCGGGTGCGATGGTCAGAGACCTCATGGCATACTGATTGAGCAGGCCATAAGAATGTAGCGAATCTAACTGCTTCAATAGTTCACTGACCGTACCCATATAGGAAAGATGGTATTTTGTGGCAAACTGGATGAGCCAATGTTCTCCATCTGCAGAGGACAAGACCTTTCCATGATAGAGGTCAAGAGCATTTTTGAGGATGTCCACTTTGTTGATTACGGAGGATGCTCTGACAGCGGAAGATACAAGTTCATCAAAACGCTGATAATCCGTCATAATATGGAGTTCCGGGTTGAGTTGATATCCGGATGCAGAGGATAAAATCAATGGTTCATCTGAAATAAGGCTGAATTTCTGACGCAGGCGATAAACCAGTCCTTTGACATTCTTGGCAGGGTTGTCTGAATCATCCGGCCAGAGTGTTTGAGTAATCTCCTGCGGAGAAATGGCATTTTTACGGGAAATCAGCAGATAAGAAATCAGTCGGCTGATTCTCGGAGAACTAAAGTCTGCTTCTTTCAGAACACCTTTGGACGTGCTGATGCTCAGTTCGCCAAACAGACTGACATAGATATCCTTGCTGCTTTGGATAGAAGTGGGGATATATGCCATCTGAAGCCGGTTCAGCATTTTCTGTTCGTTGTACGATGCAAGCAGCACATAGGCCAGAATCCGCAGCATACTGGTCTGCTGGATATACCGCTTAGGATTGCGGACGGCGAGCAGTGCGACCGGGCGCGGTTCCAGAGAAACGGCAATGACAGACTGGATGCCAAGCCGCCGGTACAGGTCATACTCCGCAGGATAGGCTTTTTTTGTCGCCTCGGCGTCTAGAACGACCATAGGAATTCCCTTGCGGACAGCCTGCACCCACCGATCCAAAAATTCAGCAGATTCATATTCTTCGGTCAAAAGCATCGTTTTGTCCGTTGCACCAGTGTTGAACCACCAGAAAGGTGTCCAAAGGCTCAAATCCAGATCGACCTGAATCAGACCGCACCAGTCCGCATCGTAGAATTGACAGGTGGCTCTCAGCACCTGCTGGGCAACTTCCTTTGGGGAAAGACGCCGGTAATACAATTGCGCTTCAAGGTCATTCATACTGTTCTCAAAATCAATTGCGCGTTGAATATCTCCAAAACTCCGTTCTTCGTACTCATGATCAGACTGCCGCATAAAATTTCACCTCGTGTCAAATAAAAAAAGCACAGCATCAGGGATTCACTCGCTCTGTACGGTGAATCCCAATGCTGTGCCGGTATCAATCATGCAACCGCAAGAGCTGAACAAAGCTACATTGTAGTGTGGTTTGGCGGCTCAAGCAAAAATGAATCTCATTTCGTCAAAAATCAACCAGAAAATTATTAAAGGAGTCATTCAAATGAAACGAAATCAAAATTTCGACCATAATCACTCTCAAAAAGTGTTTTCCTGCCGCTACAACATGGACACCAACCGGGTGGAAGCCCGATTTGAAGATGGCACCACCCTTTCCATTGATTGTATCGCCATAGAGGACGAATACGGCAACACTCCGGCACAGCAGGCGGAGTTTGACTGGCTGCTCTACAGGCAAGCCCTTGGAGTATGCTCAGCTTGTGCTGGGTGGTGAGATTGAGCATTATCTCTCACTTGGCTGTGATCATGGCAGGTTAGAAGATTGACCTTTAATTAAAATATTCCAAACAGACCAACAGCCCTCTACTTGCAGTCGTTGCAAATAGAGGGCTGTTGTGCGTTATTGTGCTTCAGAACCGACCTTCTTTAAATCTGAATGACCAGCAGTTCTCTTTGCATAATATCTGAGTTATGTGTAACAACAAATAGCGTGCAACCAAGTTTTTTAAAACGATTAGTTTTCAAAGGAGAAACTATCCAGTAAGGTCAGCAGATAATCGTTTGGAATACCAGCCGTCTCACTTTTTTGAGCATTTTCATTGCAGACATAAAGGGCATAGTCTGTTGCATGGTGTTGGAACATGGTATACTGTGCAGTTGTACAGCCAGCACGATCCTGTACTGTGTAGATTTCAAAGCACTTTCCTGACCTCGATGTGTAAAGCTTTTTGGAAATACTGTAATTCTGTTTGGGGAACGTTTTCGTATACGTTTTCTGAGAACCGCACATTCCATCCACATCATAAAATGTGTTAGCGCAAAGCGAAATACTTACATTTCCGTCCAGCCAGTATCTTGTATATTCCGTTTCCATGACTTTGGTGGAGGAATTGAAAAAGACATTCAGTTGATCTTTTTGGGCAGTGCTATGCTCCATGGTATCCAGCAAAGCGTTTTCCACAAAAGGAACGCCAAACAGCTGCTCGACCTGCTCCTGCGATTCTGGTGTCATAGAGTAGAAGGCCGATCCGGTACGGGCTCGTTCCTTCACGGTTTGTCGGACCGATTTGTCAATTTCCGTATTGCTTATAACTTCATCTATTTCAGAGACATAGCAAATCTGCGTGTCCTCCGACCTATACGCAATTGAACTACTCATATCTGCTTCGAGTGCATTTGAGACGGGACTTAGAAGAACTGCTGCCCCCAGTAACATTGCGAAGGAGAATGTTAAACTCTTCTTCATATGACACTCCTGTTCAACCAAAAAATTAGATTCCTCCACATTCGATGAGCTTTCTGTTGACTAATCGCTCATATGACGGTTCGCTATAACCGCAGTTATTAGAACACCTCAAACAGTACACATAGTAGATCAATTCATATTTATCTGCGCCGATTTTTCCGTGAGAACAGCGTTCATACTTGACTTCGGAACGCTCTCCACATTTTACGGTTACCAGTCCTCCGCGATCACACCCAGGGCAAGCAACAGCACGTGCAGAGTTAATGCTTTCGGCAAAGCCCGCAATACAGAATGCTGCAATTAAGGCGCTTGTGACTAAGAAGGTAAAAAAACGTTTCATAAAGGTATTCTCCCTTTCATAGTAAGATGAAATATGGAACCCGAATTGAATTCGATTCTAGACGATTGATTCGGGGACGTCCAGCTGATGCTGTAAAGTTTTTAGATGCTATTTACGTTTACGACAGCAAATGCCGTTACAAAGGTGTGTGCGATTCTTTCAGAACAATCAAATCTTTTGAACTTCACCATCTGAATGTACATGTGCGAAATTGGTTAATGCGTTAAGTTCTGCATCGGAATTTCCCTTTCATCTCAAATTCCACTCTAGCTATTATCAACTCTAGCTATTATCAATTATATCAAAGCACAAGAACCCGTCAAAGTCCACGATTTTGTATCAAAATAGAGAAAACTTGTAACGAAATCGGTGTGGCTGCAAACAATATGACCCTCAACACTAGGCATCAAGCATTGAGGGTCATATCTAAGCAATCTTTTGCATTGTACTCGCACTGTATTGCAAGTCAGTCGTTAACCGAAGGCTTTTATTATGTCATGAAGAATTTCCATCTGCTGCGGCGAAAGATCATTTCCTTTTTGACTTGGTGAAAGCAGTTCATTACGGAGTTTAATTAAAGTTTTCTTTTGCGCACCAGTCAATCCAGAAAGAGATAGTACTTCTGGCGCATCCAGTCCTAGAAGTTCATCTGTTGAAATGTTAAATAAGGATGAAATGCTTGCAAGCACATCCAACGGAATTGCATGTGCATCACTCTCATATCCACTAACCGTGGATACAGCCTTATTTAACCGTTTAGCCAAATCCGCCTGCGTCCAGCCACGACTTTCTCTCAGCTTTTTTAGCTTTTCTCCTAAATAATGCTCCATTCCCGTACACTCCTATCCTATATAAAGTGTACTATTTGAAATTTCAACATAATCGTACTATACTACATATAATGTTCGATTATGTTGAAATTTGATTGACTTGTGAGGAGCAGGGCTGTATGTTGTGTGATAAAAAGCATTCCCATGTGCAATGGAGGGATTTCAAAATGAATGTCTTGGTTTGTGACGATGACCAGCAGATCGTTGATTCTATTATTGAAGAACTCAAAAAGAAAAGCGAGGAAACGCATGTAGCATCAAGATTTTATGGTTTTTCGCAACCAAGTCAAATAGACTTTTCTCGTCCTTATGATATTGCGCTTCTGGATATTGATATGGGCGAAACAAATGGAATTGAGCTTGCCAGAAAGTTACGAGCAGAAAATGAAAACATTGTGATTATCTTCATTACGAATTTTATTCAGTATGCTCCAGAGGGATTTGAAGTTCAAGCCTTTCGCTACTTACTAAAAGCAGATCTCTCTGCTAAACTTGATTCCTACTTTGATTCAGCTGTCCAAAAAGTACTTCGGCGGAAACAGCTTGTCACAATTTCAATCAACTCTGAAATTATCGATGTACCTGTAAATGACATTCTGTATTTAGAATCTCATCGAAGAATCATTGTTATGCACTTGTTGGACGAAAAACGCCCAGCATACCAATTTTACGGCAACATAACGGAACTATCCGAAAAAATCGAGCCACTCGGTTTCCTTCGTATTCAAAAAAGCTATCTTGTCAATATGCACTATGTCGAAATCTTTCAATACAATAAAGTCCAATTGCGCGGTGGTCTTTGTCTGGCTCCAAGCGAAAAGAATTATAGTGAGCTAAAACAGAAATATTTACATTGGCGAGGTAAAAGTAGATGGATGCTTTAATCAGTTTGGTTTACACAATCATAGATTCAGTCTGCGTATGTCTGTTTTTAGATGCTTTTGCTTTGCATCGTTGGAAAAATCATAGATTTCTTGTTGGCATAATAGTTCAAACCATTTTAATGTATGCGTCCATTGAATTCAATGCTGCTTTCTTAAACCGAAATCAAATTATCAAGATTCTTTTGATTTTGCTATCCTGCTTTATTGCTGCCAGAGCCCTATATAAAAACATTACAGGAAAGTTTTTGCTGTTTCTTATCATTATAGAATATCTTTTAACATACAGTTTGTCTTTTGCTGCTGGAATGCTTGCAACTGCAGTTTGTGGGATGGATGCTCAGACGTTTCAAGCTGACAAGACGCTATCTCTAATCTATGGAATCTCTTATTATTCTGCCGAATTATTTATTATTGCACTGTTTCGCAAAATAATGCTTCAGCGCATGACAAGCAGACCAAGAAGCCATGCTCAACATTCGCAGCTGATTCTTTACTTTCTATTTCCATGCGCATCGTTTGTAATGCTTGTGATTCTACTTTACGTTACAAGCGGACACAATATAGAAGAATTTGTTTCTGCTGGCTGTTGTATTCTCATTTTTATTTCAAACGTCGCAGTCCTCTTCTTATTGGAGCGAATGGAATATGCCGCATCGGAAAGAGAACAGCTATTGACACTTAATCAGCAGATTCAGCTGCAATCGAAAAGCATGGCCTCGGCAAGCGAACTTTATTCCGCTCAAAGGAAAAAGGTTCATGATTTTCGGGCCCACCTGAATGTTCTAAATCAACTAATGAAAAGCCAAGAGTATTCTGCTGCTGAAGAGTATCTTGGAAAAATCACCGAACAGCAATCAGATCGACTATTTCTTGTTAACACGCACCATCCTATCTTGGATGCGCTTTTCAACACAAAAGCTGCCGAAGCAACTCAAAAGAAGATCAGCATTGATTTTGAAGTGAATGATTTATCAAATCTCCCATTTGATGCCTCCGATATGGTAGTGCTTCTATCAAACCTTTTGGATAATGCCATTGAAGCGTGTCAGCGGTATGACAAGGGCGATAAAGCGATTCATGTTATGGCAGTTGTTCAGCAAGACTTTTTTATCTCTGTCCGAAACACATCGGAACCTGTTGTAATTATAAATGGTTCCATTCCAACTACAAAACCAGAACCACAGCTGCATGGTTTTGGACTTGCGAACATCCGACTGATTCTTGAAAAATACAGTGGAGAGTATACGATGCTCTATGAAAATGGGTGGTTCCAGTTCACCGCTGATATACCGCTCACTCCGATTTCGTGACAAAAGAAGTCCATTTCGTTACATTATTGTGGAAATTGCGGCTCAACTTGTGTATTCTTTGTTTCAAGAAAGTTCTTTTAATGAGGATTGTCGCAATGAAAGATTTTGCAAGGCAATTAACACAAAAATGCGTGTCGATGGGATTGCTTGATGAATCTTATTCTGAATGGTTTGCATATAGCATCGAAAAAAGAGTGACAACCTTATTAACTTGGCTTGTGCAGTGTCTGATTGGCGGTTTTTGCTTTGGTTGGACTTTAACAATCTCATTTTCTGTTTTCTTCCTTTTAATTCGGAAATACACAAACGGTTATCATGCTGCCACTTATAGTAAATGCCTGTTCCATTCCATTTTATTAGAAGTCGTTCTTCTTGCTTCAATCTCCTACGTTTTCCATACAGGTCTGGCGTTGCTTTTCTTAACTATAGTTTCAGATGCTACAATTTTGTGTATTGCACCAGTTAACAATGAAAGCATTCACTGGTCAACAGATGAGTTCAAGGCTGCAAAGACATCTGTTCATTGGTTATTATTGCTTCTAAATATTTTCGCAATTCTGTTGGCGAGAGTTCAAATCGCACCCTCCATACTACAAGGGTTGGTCGCAGCATTAACTGCTGATGCAATAACACTATCCATTTCACGCTGTCAAAATTGAAAGGAGGGCATACAAATGAAAATTCAAATCAAACAGTTCGCCAAAAAGAAAATTGAAGCTCTGGTGAAGAGGGATATGCAGGAGTGGCCTCCGGTTTGTGCGGGCTGGATGTATCAGCCGAAACGTCCCTGTGTACCTGAGAAGCATCTGCAAGAAAAACGAAAATAAGTTCAATCCTGAAATGGCATGGTCGCTTTCCTGTTTCAACAGAAAAAAGCACCATGTCATTTTTCTTTGTAATCTACTCCGATTTTGTTGCGAATTTTCTCCATCTTATTACAGAAATGTAGACAATATTGCTTGCTACGTATACAGTGTAAGAAAGGATTGCTTATTAACTCAGCAACAAAAATTACGAGCCAAACTCTAAGAATTGGTCAAACTGGATGGACGAGTAACGGATATCGAGAGCAGACCAAGGATTTTGACATTCCTGCATCTCAGAAAGACTGGACAAAATACCCTGATTCCTCTTGGGCTGGTGTTCTGGTAGATGCAACAAATCGCGTTGGCTGCTACTATGTTGTCAATATTGCTGCAAAGACCGGAAAGACTTGGTATGTTGAAATTTCAAATAATATCCGATAACCGTTTTTGAGCAAGGAGTTTTTTATGCTACCGTTTTTTAATCAAAAAGAGTTGGTGGTTTGCTCAAATCAATCTCAATACCAAAAATGCACATCTCTTTTAGAAAAAGAAGGAATCGGATATCGAACAAAAGTACGCGATTTATCATCGCCGTCTTTGTTTTCGATGGGAACCCGTGAAAGAACTGGAACCACATTTCAAAAGGTCAATTGTCAAACAATCTACGCAATATACGTTCGCAAAGTTGATTACGAACGTGCTGTTCACGTTATCATTGTTTGATTAAACCGCCAAAACCATATACGCTTTTCCTCGCCAAACAATCGGTTGCAAGCAGGGCTTTTGTCTATACAAATGCCATTTTTGCTTCGCAAAATGCTTATTGGGCTGTGCCCAATCCCCTTCATTCTGCACCGTTCCGATGCAGGCTGCGCGTTTTTTCAAAACGCTTCTATGGTGTTGTACAATAAAAGTTGACATAGCCACTCATTAATTAAACGATTTCAAATAAAAGTAGGTGCTACCAATGCAGATATGAAAATCACAGATAATGGTTTTTCTAGTCATGGAAGATAATTTGAAGGAGACAAAAAATGAAAGACCTCAATAGACGCACTTTTATGAAATGCATGGCAGCCGCAGCGACTACTGTAGTTGTAGGTCAAAATGTTTCATCGGCTTTTGCACTAGACGGTTCCATTATTAGACGATTGGATTCTGCTGATGGTGCCTATGCTGAACAGCTAGCATTTGAAATCACTAGCGATTTCAAAAAATCTCCAAAGAACTTCCTTTCACAGATGTCTGGATTCAGAAAGAGCGACATAAACCAAATCACCGGGCTTCTGTTCTATGGATACTCCTATGAGAATATCAATGACTTATGGGTGATTTTAAGTGACCTTGGTGAAACAAGCTCGAATCTGGAAGTAAAAACTTTGTCACAATCAATGTCTAAGAGCTTAATGCTTTATGTTGAATCCCAAAAACAGATTATATTATCTTCACATCCAAGTTCCACCAATAAGAGTATCGGTATACAGCCCCGATCGAGCACATGGAAAATCAGTGTTGTTTTACCAACAAATCGGAACTATAAAGGGACATTAGAAATTTATTCATCTTCAGGTTCAAGAGTGTTATCCTGTGCTTGTTTAGGCTTAGCAGCAGGGAACGGTTCAATGTCCCAGTATAAAGGAAACACACCGACAGGTACTTATGATGCATGGCTTGCCGGGCCACATTCAAACACGACTTCTTATGGACCATATAAATACGTTGCTACGACACCTAAAAGTGGTGTGGCTTATGATTCGAACAGATCGGGAATTTGGATTCATGGTGGCGATCCGGCTCCTACATCGAGCAAAGGCTTGCCGAGGTATCCATTAAGACCTACATATGGATGCGTTCGCGTCACCAATAGTGATCAATTAGCGATTCAGAATGTTCTCAACAATCAAAGTCAAAAAACGGGAGTGCTTGAAATTATCGAGAGAGATACCTAAGATATGATGCTGGAGGAGCAAGATGAAAAGGTTTCAAATTCTAATCCTCGCAATCATGCTGGTCAGTTTATCCGCCTGCGCAACACATTCGCTACCGTCATCCTCCACCGAATCCTCTGTATCCATATCGGTATCAAATCCACAAGATTTTTTATCAGAGCTTGAGGATATGGGCACGAGCCAAATATTAGAAGAACTTAAAATTTCAGATGGCGGATATACCGAAGATTGTTTTTCGGTATTGTCTAAGCGGCTTGTTGAATTTCCAGAAGATACGCTTTGTATACTGAAGCATAATAAGTTGATGGCTGATGAATCTTTTGAAGTGTTTGTCATAACTGGAATTGGGTCAGAACTTCCCTATGTTGGGTCAGATGAAGAAAAGAAGGCACTTCATGAGTATTTGAAGTCTGCATCCACAAGCGAAGAATATGCTGAAATATCATCGAAAATTTTAGATGCATGGACATCTGAAAGTAATGCTTTCTAATTTTATAAAATAGAAAGGGTGGTTCCAGTGCAGTAGCAAATTATTTCCGTGAAGAAAAATATTAAGAGAAAGAGACGGCGAATGTTATCGAATTCGATACGGATGTGCAGACGCAAAAAAGTAATGGAGGACACTTTATGAATAACGAGATTGGCCGCCGGGATTTTATGAAGTTGAGTGCAGCAAGTATTATGACGGCAAGTGTAGCACTAAATTTTGGAAATACTGCCTTTGCTGCAACAGCTTCCGAGAATCCTAAAGATGTTCTGAAAAATTTTTTCGAATCGTTCTCTCCAACAGACCATGAATCTTGGGTAAATTATTTCGCAAGTTCAGTGTATGGATACTATCGCCAATTTGCGCAGAATGCGTTTAACCAAGCTAAAAGATTAGGGCTTTTAGATATTAACAAGGCCGAACTTCTTTATGCTGAAAAAGTAAACAATGTCTATGCTCCGAAGTATTATGAATTTAACCAGTACTATGATTCTGGAACAAATTATGCCTGCTATAAGACGATTACAGATATGGAAACCGAAACGGGCGAATACTTCGGGAATGGTACAAACTTTAGTCTTGTACTGATGATTCGAGAAGCGAGTGGTTGGAAAATCGGAGGTATTTGTAAATGTCCACGTGACCTCGGAAGTGTTCCGGCCGGTATTACGGTATCGAGGCAAAGCTATGGATTTGTCTCTTATCAAAGTCAACCAAGTTACATTAAGGTAAAAGATGAGAATGGAACGGTCAAAAATGTTGCATTTTCAACTTATCTGAAAAATGTTACCTACAATGAAATTGGAAATATGGGATACTACGATGAGGCAATCAAGGCTAATGTTATGGCCATCAAGATGTGTGGTTGGTGGGCACATGCCGCTGGGTATCGTTCTGCTGAAGGTTGCGATATAAAGTATGGCGATGTTGCATATAAAAGCAGTTATCAAACTAAACCGGCAATTACAAATGCAATCAATGCTGTCGATGGAAAAAAACTTGTGAGTTCTGGCGGACAACTGTTTTTTACGTCTTACTTTGCAGGAAGTTCTGATACGGCTGGTAAAAATTCTGGGCGACTGCGTCAGAATGGCTCGAATTATCTTGCAAGTACAAAGTCGTATACATATACAGAGATTCTTCATTATTACTATGATAATTCATCCTACAATAATCCGTCCGTTGGCATTGTCAAAATCAATTGATTGCTAGTTTCTTTTTTATAAAGAAATAGCAAAAAGTTTTTCTAAGGTAAGAATATGAAAAATAAAAAAGCGTTTTGGATGATGCTCACTGGCGTTGTAATACTTTTTGGAGTTTTCCTTTTTTTGAAAGATAAAAAAATTCCAAGCCATGAAATTGAATTCGCCGCACAAGAATCTGGACAATCCAGCGGTATGATTTCGATTACACTCCCACAAGGATGGGAATTTCAGGAGAAAACAAAAAAGTCAGACACCGAACATGAGCCGCTCATGCTTGCTGGATTGAATCCGCTGTACACCGTGTATGACATTTATGATAGTGATCACACACTTATCGGTGCAATTGGTTACAGCAATTATGAACCATACGAGGGAGATAAAGATTCCGTGCAGGTCGTATATTCTGCACTTCGGCTTGGGTCGGTCTACAGATTTGATACAGACAGCAGGTATGATGTGGTTAAAACAAACAAATATGGAACGACTGCACTTACAACAGTAGTTTATCAGGATGGTGCAAACGCTGAGCCTGTGAACAACTGGGGCATCCTCTCTTATAACAACGAGAAAGAATGCTTTGTTGCCGTTGAACTTGAATCGAATTCCGTGTCGGAAAGCCAAGTGTTAGAAATAGCAAAATCCATTGAGTTTTAGATTGCGTTTTGAACCACAAGAACTTGATAGCAACATCAAATAATCCAAGATAACAGCTGATCTGCCTGCTGTGTGGGGCATGGCATTATTTGGTCACCAAAAGCTAACGCGGCCGTCCACTGTATTTCAATACAGAAACGGACGACCGCGTTAGCTTTTTTTACGAGATGAGGTCTCTTTTTTCTCTTAAGTCACCTAACCGCACTACCCTGCATCACAGGCGTTGACGATGATATCCACGTCGGAGCGGTTCATCAGGTCTTTCAGGATGCCAAACTGCTTTTTGGTACCAGCAGACACCAGATTTTCATTATCTATCTTTTTGTATTAAGGTCTACAGCAATCTAATCCCACGTTAAAACGAGAAAATGCTTAATTGTTCTCCTCAAAGTTCTCTACCTGTTCCATGACCTTTTTGAGAACTTCGGGGCTGTACTGCGGGGGATATCACGCTTTTCAAAGAACGAGCCGGAGTTGCGCGCAGCGCGCAGATAATCCCGGCAGTTAAACAAAATCTAATCAAGGTTGAGAGCTTTTTCTTCAGCCTTCGTCTTTGCCATGGCGTTTTTCTCCAATCTGAAAATTACAAATTGCGGACAAAAAGGACGCATTGTTGTGGCAAGCAGTGCAAGCTGGTACCAACTTGCAATTTTTGAATCCGATTTCTAAAAATCAAATTCAAAATGCTTGTTGGGCTGTGCCCAAACCCCTTGTGTTCTGCATCCAGTGGATGCAGGCTGCACATTTTTGAAAAATGCTTTTTAATCTGAGTGCCGATGCCTGTGGTATCGGCACTTTTTGCACAGATGGATTCCCGGAAGCAGAAAATAGTGCTATGCAGCACATCCGGGATTGTGCTATACTTGATTTACATAAACTTGTTTGTCCTAAAAAGTTGGAGGTGTTCATGGCAACACGAACCATTTGTTTTCCCATATCCGGCTATCCCTATTGCAGAGAACAGCCGGTGACATTCACATGGATAAAAGGCAGCAAGCGGCAGAATATCCGTGCCGTCCATGATGCCGTCCATACAACAGACCCTGATGTTTCGATTCTGGAAGTCAGCTCTGCATCCGTTCAGCCGGAGGGTGAAGCTGTTTCTTCTCTGCGGCTTTTGCTGCATCTGGATTCTGTTGCGCAGGATGTACCCATCAGCACGGTTTTTGAAGCCACCAAAGTGTTTGAACATGGTGGGCCATTCGCTGACCTTCTGACCTGTGAGCCACCCAAAGTCCATAAGGACACTCGGCTGCGAACCAGTGGAGAGCTGCTACGTTACTCTCTGGAAGGAAACGAGTATCCGACAGAGCCGTACATGGATTCGTTCTTTGAGTGGCTCTACTGCCGTGCGTTGAAGCAGTTCCCGGAAAAGGCGGAGCCGCTGAGCAGATATAATGCTTTTTCTGATATTGCTGCCGCAGCGGATTCTAAAAAGTATTATGGCGATTCCTCACGGGCGGCTGCGATTTATGTGGGACTTGCAGCGGCAGGAAAACTTTCGTGCATCGATTCCTATGAATTATTTATTGCTGAGGTCTATACGGAGCCGAAACCTTTGCCCAAGTCTGGAAAATCTGAGGCTGCTTCAAAAATGACACCCGAAGTTTCTGCACCAGCAAAGGAGACTCCGGCAGACGAATTGCCGCAGCCCGATAACGCAAATGCGGAAGTGATTCCGGACACTGCGCAGATGGAGCATATCCTTAAGCTGCCCAAAGCGACCTGTCTGCTTCTCTCTTTGGCAAAAAATGCTGGCCTTTCTGCAAATAGTTCCAGTGAGCTGACATATAAGGGAAAGGAATTCCTTCTTGACGCTTATCAGATAGCGCTGAAAAATAAAACGCTCCAAATCAATATCCAAAAGAACAAAATCACATTTCCGATGGAGGAACCGGACAGCGGATTTCATGCAGTTGGTGTGTTGACCCGTTCGCCTGCTTGGGAATACGGATGGAAGTTTAACTATCTGACTGAGAATACATCCGGTGCAGAAAAGTCCGAAGTTAAAGAAAAAATCCCTCCGAAGCCTTTGACCGCATTGGAGCATCTGGAACGCTGTGGGTATAGAATCGTTCAGCAGGTCGTACCGAAAAAACTTCCGCCGATTGCCGTTCAGCGGATGGCATGGAAAACAGGCGAAGCTCTTTGCGACCCGGTAGTGGTGGATTTCTTGCAGTTTATTCGGACACATATGCAGAGTGACGGCTCTTTTTCGTTTCGTATCCCAAAGGGTACTTCCAAGAATTCGTTTGCCACACTTTCGGAAATCGCTCAGACGTGGGATAAAATGGGACTTTTTGCATCCATTGTGATCTATCCGCAGAATATCGTCTATGAGCTTGCGCAAAATGAGACTGTCCGGCATTTCCTGAGCGGGAAGTGGCTGGAACTTTTTGTGGAGCATCAGGTTCAGCAGATTTTGAATCGCTATCAGGAGGAGCAGGGCGCAGAAGTTTCGCTTTGCTCCAATGTGATTCTTTCAGAAGCGGCATCCGCAGGGAGCACGCATGAACTGGATGTTGCGTTTTCCATCAACGGAAAATTCTTCTGGGTGGAAGCCAAATCGTCCAGCCGAAGCATTGATTATGGAAAATATGCTGCTCTGTGCGAAAAGCTGAAAGTAACCTCCGACCGACTGCTTTTGGTCAACAGCGATTTGTCCGTTGAGGAGTGTGAAGGCGTTTCTTACTTCTGGAATTATCGTGTTGCAAATTGTGCAACGATTACGGGGGAATTGGAAAATATGGTTGCCAAACAAATTGAAACTGCCGGAAAAGCCGTTCCAAGTACAGACTGAGCAATAAGCAAAAAAGACCCTGAGAACCCTGCCGGATAAGCGGCAAAGTTCTCAGGGACTGTTTTATCGGATCTGCTCGACTTGCTTGGAGTCCTTTTCCTCCGCAAAGAACAGTTCCACATTCTTCTGTGCTTTTACGATTTCCTGCATCTCATCCCGTGTCTTTCGGTACTCTGGGTAGAGTGCTTTTTTCTTGGTGAGCAAAGCCGAATACTCTGCATTCAGGTCTTTCACTTTGGGCAGCTTTTTCAGGCCGGATTCATTGAAAGCGGCTTTCGCCGTCTTATGCAGCGTGACTTCTTCCCGGTGCGCTTCCAAAAATTTGGAGCTATACCCGGATTTGCGGTAAGCATCGTATACAGGCCGGGTCTTGGCATAGTTGACGATGTGCGCCCGGAGGACGGCGATTTCTGCCATACGCTTCTCGGCGGCCTTGATGGAATCGCCCAGTTTGTGATAGCGAGAAAGTGCAGCATCAGCACGCTCTTTCAGGTCATCCGCACTGCCGATTTTCTGCTCCTGCAAAAAAATCAGCGTTTTGGACATCTCTTTCAAGTTGTACTTCTTCGCCCAGCGTTCGTAGCCGCCACCTTTGCCCTCGGCAAGTTTTGCTTGAATGTCAACCAGCAACTGGAACGGCTGCTCTTTGGGAGGTTGCTTCTGATGTGGGCGGTGTTCGGCTTTTCCGGCAATGACTGCTTTGATTTCATCCTCGCTGTACCCGGCACCCAGTGTCTTGAACCGGATAAAGCGTTTCTGCCGTGCGCCTTTAACGGAAGTGTATTTGCCGCGTTTGATTTCATAGCCCTGCTGTTCCAGCTTTTGCAGAAAATCTTCGTAGTCGGTGGGCTTCTGCTGCAAAATCTCGTCGATTACACTGCACAGCCGGTCGCGGTTGCTTTCCTTTGGTGGGTAAGTGATGCGCTTCTGCCGTTCCCGGTAAGGCTTCTTTTCAATGACTGACAGCTGATGCTCCAGACAAATCAGGTCGCTCAACCGCTGCACTGCCAGACCGGAAAAGAAAAAATCCCGGAATTTTCTTGTGCCGTCCAGAGTGGTCGAGTTATAGATAATGTGATTGTGAATGTGTTCCCGATCGGTATGCGTTGCAACGATAAAAGCGTGTTTGCCTTTCAGAAACCGGGAGGCCAACTCATAACCGATGCGGTTTGCTTCTTCAGCCGTAATTTCACCAGGTCGGAAAGATTGCCGTATCTGATAGGCGATAATGTTACTTTTTTGGCTGCGCCCGGTGGCCTGCTCGTACAGCTTTTTTGTGAGCATGAACTCCTCGTCCACAGTAAGCGGGCTGCATTGATAGCTGCTGACAAGTTCGCCTTTTTCAGTCTTGTCGGGATTCTGCGCATAATCAGTGCGGTCTTTCAGGCAGGCGGCGATAGATTTTCCTTTGTGCTGATGCAGTGCGATCAGACGAGTAGCAGCCAGAGCAGATCACCTCCTAAATGAAAAAGCCGCCCGAAGGCGGCAAGAAGATTCAAAATCAAATCAGGTCCCGGAGCCAACCGCTGAATTTCTCAACGCCCTCCACCATTGCAGTTGCGCCGACAAAAAGGACAAAGCAGAGAAATTCGGCAACCAGCAGAATCAGAAATTGATCCCAAGTCTGGCGGTAGACGGTGTAGATGCCGCAGCCAAAGATATACAGCATCAACGGCGCGACAACATAGCTGGACAGAGTAAGCAGCCACTTTGCCATCAGAGCCAGAAAAGCCACGAACAGAGAGATCGGGGCAAGCATCATCTTGAATAAAAACCTCATATCAAACACCAGCCTTTCTTTTTCGCCCCTATTATAAAGGTATCGCCCCTTGCCTTGCAAGGGTGTCAACCGTTATGTAAACCCGCAGCCTCCTACTGCGGGAAATTTTTTAGAGTTCGGTGAGTTTGGCGAGAAGTTGCTTGCCAATAGCTATCAGCTCATCCAACCGACTACGCAAGTCCTCTAAATCGGCGGCATAGAGCTGCCCGCTTTCACTGGCCCGTTTCGCCACCTGATTCAGGTTGTTGCTGCAATTCTGAAGAAGGTACGCCATCCGACGCAGCTGTGGTAAATCAAGATTCAGGCAGTAACCATCCAGAGCCATTTTTCGCAGATAAGAGCCAATGCTCAAAATACCGCAACTTTCCATCTTCTGACGAATGCGTTCCAGTTCGACTTTGCTGACACGAAAATGGATCTGCTGGTCACGGTGCTCCGTCACCGGGCATCACCATCCTTATCCAAGTAAGATTTGAATGGTCGGACAGGCTCCACTTTATCAGCCTTTTCTTCCAGAGCTGCCAGCACAGAGGGGCGGGCATCCGGCTTTTCTTCCGCTTCGGGTTCTGTCCGGCTGGACTGATGCTCCATGTTCAACAGCGCATCCAATTCTGCAAGGCGGGCAGATTTGGTTTGCAGTTCTTCCTCCTGCGCAAACGGCTTGGCGATTTCAACCTCTGCGGCCTGCTTCTGCTGTTCCAGAGAATCCAGTGCGGCATCAGCATCGGCAATGCGGTCGGCAAAATTGCCGATGGCATTGTCCAGACGGACGATGTTGCCGCGAGGGTCATCGCCCAGCGGTACCGGATAACTCAGCTCGCCGCGGAGAACGATTTGATGCTCATTCTTGAAACTGTCAAAGCGAATGTTCAGCTCAAAGCCGCGATAGGTGCCCAGCAGCATCATATCCGCATTCGGCATCTCCTTGCAGGCGAGCATCAGCCGCTCACCAGCGGCTTTTTTCTCATCGAACACCATGCCCTTGATCGTCATGCCGCAGAAGTTCTCCTTATCCTGCGGGTGTGCGTCTGCGATTTGGGCATCGTTTTTCAGAGCCGCAATACGGTTCTTCGCTTTCTGAATTTCCTCCGGGTAATGCTTGAGCAGCTTATCTTCCAGACGATATTTCTGGTTCTGGTAATCCGAGCGCAGCACCTTGAGCTTTGCTACCTGCACATCCAGATCCATCTTTTCCCGGATGCGCGGGTCGCCTGCGCATAGGGCCTTGACCTCGGCATACGAAAGAGCCTGCTCATCCACATCATCACAGGAGCGCATCGGAGATTTGCTCGTCATGATCTGCGAAATAAACTTCTGCTTGTTTTCCAGCGTTTGCCAGAGGTAGGCGTCGAATGTCCCCTCCGTGACGTAATTATAGACGTAAACTTGTTTGTTTTTGTTGCCCTGACGGATGATTCGGCCGTTGCGTTGGGTCATATCGGACGGTCGCCAGCCTACATCCAGATGATGCACGGCCACCAGCAGGGTCTGGACATTGGTGCCTGCGCCCATCTTTGCAGTGCTGCCCAGCAGGACACGCACCTTGCCGCTGCGGACTTTGGAGAACAAATCCGCTTTCTTACCTTCAGTATCAGCGTTGTGGATGAACTCGACCTCCGATTCCGGCACCCCGGCGGCAAGCAGCTTTGTGCGAATATCATCGTAGACATTGAACGAGCCGTCTCCCTTGGGCGTGGACATATCGCAGAAAATCAGCTGCGTCAGATTATCCTCTTTGGTTTCGTTCCAGATACGCAGAACATTGTCGACGCAGGCATTCAGCTTGCTGTCCGGGTCATCCGGGGTGAGCGGATTCATCAGCCGCTGGTCAAGGCCGGTTTTACGTCCGTCCGAGGTGATCTTCAGCATATTGTCCACCGAGGGGTCAACCGCACCGCTATGCACCTCAGCAGCACGTTCGCTCAGGGATTTCACCATGTCCTGCTGGATTTCCGAGGGTTTGACCACGACAGTTTCAAACTTGGCTTCCGGAACAGGCAGATGCAACTGGTCGGAAGTCTTGATGTCCGCTGCCTCCTTGAACATATTCATCAGCTCCGGCAGATTAAAGAACTTGGCAAAACGTGTGCGCGCACGGTAGCCGGTTCCTTCCGGCGCAAGCTCAATGGCCGTGGTGGTCTCGCCAAACGTAGAAGCCCATGCATCAAAGTGGGTCAGTTGTTTCTGCTGGAGAGTGCTGTACTGCAAATAGCGCATCAGTGTGTACATTTCCGTCATGGAGTTGCTGATGGGCGTTCCCGTTGCGAAAATCACGCCGCGCCCGCCAGTCACTTCATCCAGATAACGACACTTGCCGAACATATCGCTGGACTTCTGTGCTTCGGAGGTAGAAAGGCCAGCAACATTGCGCATCTTGGTGTAAAGATATAGGTTCTTGTAGTTCTGGCTCTCGTCCACAAATAACCTATCTACGCCTAATTGTTCAAATGTGACCACATCATCCTTGCGGTCGGTGGACTGTAGCTTTTTCAGTTTCACCTCCAGTGTTTTCCGTGTCTTTTCCATCTGTTTCACGGTAAAATGCTCACCGGACTGTTCTTTGGCCTCTGCAATGGCTTTTTCGATTTCCTCGATCTGATCTTCGATGATCCGTGCCTGCCGTTCCGCAGAAAGAGGGATTTTCTCAAACTGCGAGTGGCCGATAATGACGGCATCGTAGTCGCCGGTTGCGATGCGGGCGCAAAAACGCTTTCGATTGGCGGGTTCAAAGTCTTTCTTGCTGGTAACGAGCAGCTTTGCATTGGGGTATAGCCGCAGGAACTCGCTGGCCCACTGCTCGGTCAGATGGTTGGGTACCACGAACAGGCTTTTCTGACACAGGCCCAAACGCTTAGATTCCATTGCCGAAGCTGCCATCTCAAAACTTTTGCCGGCACCCACCTCGTGGGCGAGCAGGGTGTTCCCACCATAAAGCACATGAGCAACTGCATTGCGCTGATGTTCCTGCAGATTGATCTCCGGGTTCATACCGACAAAATGGATATGGCTTCCGTCATACTCGCGGGGCCGGGTACTATTGAACAACTCGTTATACTGCTTCACCAGCAGATTCCGCCGCTGCGGGTCTTGCCAAACCCAGCCTGCAAAGGTATCCTTGATGGCCTGCTGCTTCTGCTGGGCAAGCATCGTCTCCTTCTGGTTCAGGACACGCCGCTCTTTACCGTCCTCCTCAATGGTATCATAAATGCGGCAGTCCCGCAAATTCAAGGTGTCCTCCAAAATCTTGTAGGCGTTGGCCCGGTGGGTGCCGTAGGTTTCGGTGGACATGATATCATACATTCCGGCGGCAGATTTGTTGCCGATGCGCCATTCGGACGTAAATGGAGAGTAGCGGACTTGGATCAGGTTGTTATAGCGGATGCGGTAGGGCGGCTGAAAAGTCTCCATCATAAACTGCTGCACAATGGCGGGATTCAGCCATGTGGCACCCAGTCGGATGTCGATTTCTGATGCTTCAAGGTCCTTCGGCTGCGCTTTGGTCAAAGCCTCCACATTGATCTTGAACTCCGGGTGGCTTTCAGCGGCAAGCTGAGCCATGCGCAGTTTATTCCGCACATTGCCGGAAAGATACTCGTCCGCAGTCTGCCAGCCTGCTTCCGGCTCATCTGCATCCGCAGAAGGGTCTTTGAAAATCACGCCTTGCAGCTCTGTGGTAATACGCTCATAATCGCCGGGAGAGCCGAGAAGTTCCGCCATATAGGGCAGATCAACACGGCCATGTTCTCCAATGGACACTGCCAGTGCTTCGCTGGGGGTGTCCACGCTGGTGACGGTGCGCTCCGGGCGAATCGTTCGCTTGGTGAACATATCCGCCTTGCTTTTGAGCTGTTTATTCTCATCGAGATTTTCCAAAGAGCAGAGCAGATAGTAGGAACTGTCATCATCGAACAGGCGGGCATTTTTCTTGTCGTTGATCAGCCCGTATTTTGCGGTAAAGGCATCGTAGGCGGCGTTCAATTTTGCTTGCGATGCCTTAATATCCTCGTCCGGGAAGTCCAACTGCTGGTCAATCAGTTCGTTGACGATTTGCCGCAACTCCACCATACCAGCTACACGGCCTTTGGCATTATCGGACAACTCCACCTGCGTCATAATCGAATTTTCTCGGTAGTACACCTCACCGTCCACCACGGCATAGGAGAAATTCTTTACATCTGGGTCAGCGGGGAGCGTCTTGCGCTCGACTTCTGCATCCGCAACATCTGGTGTTTCCACCTCGACTTCAACATACTGGCCCTCAATATGCTGTACCGCTTCGGCAAGCTGGTCGGCCAGCACTGCGCCCTCGATGGGGGCAACCGTCAGTTCCTCCCGTCCGTATTGGGTGCTTTCGGTGGTCAGTTCGCCCAGAATCATCTCCGGGTGGTCCACGAAATACTGGTTGATGGCAAAGCCGTCCTCGGTCTTGCCAAGCTGCACCCATGCAGGTTCGATGTCCGCAGGGCGGTCACGCTTCTGCAAAAAGATAATGTCACTCACAACATCCGTGCCTGCGTTTGCCTTGAACGCATTATTCGGCAGACGGATAGCTCCCAACAGGTCAGCACGCTCTGCCATGTGCTTGCGGGCGGTGCTGTCCTTGCTATCCATGGTGTAGCGGCTGGTGACGAACGCCACCACGCCGCCCGGACGCACTTGGTCAATGGCCTTGGCGAAAAAGTAGTTGTGGATGCTGAATCCCAACTTGTTGTACGCCTTGTCGTTGACCTTGTAGTTGCCGAAGGGCACGTTGCCCACCGCCAGATCGTAGAAATCACGGCGGTCTGTGGTCTCAAAGCCCGCCACGGTAATGTCGGCCTGCGGGTACAGCTTTTTGGCGATGCGCCCGGTGATGGAATCCAGCTCTACGCCGTACAGACGGCTGTCCTGCATGGTGTCCGGCAGCATACCGAAGAAGTTGCCCACGCCCATACTAGGTTCCAGAATGTTACCGCTGCGGAAACCCATGCGCTCCACCGCATCGTAGATACCACGGATCACGGTGGGGCTGGTGTAGTGGGCGTTCAGGGTGCTGGAACGTGCGGCGGCATACTCGTCCTCGGAGAGCAGCCCTTTCAGTTCGGCGTATTCCTTTGCCCAACTATCTTTGCCGGGGTCAAAAGCGTCTGCCAGACCGCCCCAGCCCACATACTGTGAAAGCACCTGCTGTTCCTCGGCGGTGGCACCCCGGTGCTCCTCCTCCAAACGAAACAGAGTTCGGATGGCTTCGATGTTCCGGGCATATTTCTGCTTTGCACCGCCCTCGCCCAAATGGTCGTCTGTGATGCGGAAGTTCCCGGCAGGCGCAGCGTTCAAGGCTTCATCCAAGGCAGCGGCATCCGGGAAGGTCTGCACCTCTCCGTCCATTACAGCAGAGATGGGCAGTTCGTCCAGTTCTTCGTCAGACGGCTCCGGCTCGTCCTTGTCTGCTAAAAATTTTGCGTGTTCGACTTTGAGCCACTCGGCGGCTTCTCTGTCTGCAACTTCTTTTTTCAGATTTTCCAGATAAGATTCTGCCTGCTTCTCGTTAGAAAACTGTGGAACGGCGTGATTGGTTTCATAGTAGTCATCATAAAGATCATCCCAGATAGCAAAAAGCGGCATTTTACCGTCAAAGACTTTTCGGACAGAGAAACGTTCGTATTCAGGCACTTCGGATTCCTTGGCGATGGCTTCTGCCTGCGCCAGCATTTTATCCACACGCTGAGCAGTCGCACTCTGTCGCAGCCCCTGCTCAAACTGCTGCTTGTTAATAACCTCATTGTCCCAAGACTGCCCGTGCGCACTGGTGTCGATGCGCACATCGGTTTCGCCAACATAGCCGATGGTACCTTCAATCGTTCTGGTGGGCAGGTCTACCACAACTTCATCCCCGACATTGTAGTTGGATGCTTCCTGTCTGGTAGCACGCTGTTCCTTTTCCTCATCTGTCAGATAGCGGTCGGACTGAATCATAAGGTCGATATACTTTTCCACCTGCGCCCATTTCAGGGTGATTTTCTGGTGGTCGGGATAATGAACAAATTCCAGACCCTTCCAGTCGTGGTTGACGAAGCCTCGACTGCCATCCAGATAATCGTGGGAGTGCCCACCGATGCCGTACTCCTTTGCCAGTGCTTTGGCACAGAGTTTGCGGTCAGGCTGGGTCTGGTACAGCGCAATAATGCGCTGTTTGCCGCCTGTAAACCCTGAACCATGCCGCCGCAGCTCGTTCTCAATTTCAGCCTGCGACAAAACAAAAGCGGAGGGCGTTTTTTCGCTCTCCGCTTGGTCGATCTTCTCAATTTGCTGGGCTTCGGTGGGGATGTTCGCATCCAGAAAACTTAGCTGTAGATCAGCTCCGTCATCACCAGTTCCTCTGCCTGCGCTTTCAGACTGTTCATGTGCTGCACCCACATCAGTTGGTTCTGCGCTT
>ERZ835109.317-NODE-317-length-58883-cov-139.835113_pt1 | contig 58883 bp, 68 predicted proteins | sample MGYA00519946_ERZ835109 | MGnify/ENA primary metagenome ERZ835109 (study PRJEB31850, sample SAMEA3708771) | human gut metagenome | biome: human gut; feature: human-associated habitat; material: faeces | place: China | collected 2014 ...
ACGTTATTACAGAAGAAGAGGACAACCGCATCCGCAACCGAAGGGAGACCTTCATCAGGGAAACAGGCACCGAGGTACTTATCACGATGATCACCTCCTATGGACTTGCGCCGGGCGGCTGTAAAACGTTATCACTTCACATGGTAGTGTTTATTCGAGAGCTGACATTAGCGCTTTTTGATAACACATTTGTAACACACATGGATGATTTCTCAATACGTCAAATTCATAACATATTGATTAACAGCTATTTACAAAAAAGAGTACATAAAAGAGGAATAAGTGATAAAATATATTTAAAAACAAAAAAAGAACAACAGAGATAAGTACCTATGAATAAGTAACTTACTACTATTGTTCTCTCACGCTATTTTTGTACAAATAAGTTTCATTTTGCTTATTATAGTGATTCCGTTGGGGTCACAACCAATTTCTCACAAATCTGTCTATATCAGCCACTTATCTTTCGGGTGCAAAGATAGTGATAACATTTTTATAACACAAATTTTTAATTACTTTTTAACTATATTTTGCAAAAGTTGAAATTTGGCGGTTTCAAATACTTTTCTTACTTTTGCACTCGTCAATGTGACGATTGATATAAGACTTCGATATTCTACCTGTATTCAATAGGTCCAATATAAATCACGAAATCCCTAGGTCGGCGTCACACGACTTGGGGATTTTTATTTTCCCCGAGTTTTTGGCAAGACATACGAGGTTTCATCAGTATCGTCCTCTTCGGTTTACCTGCCGATATATAAAACGACCCTAACTTAGATAGATATATCCCTTCAGTCCTGCTCTGAGCAACCAACCTCAACAGGCAACGCACGACCGAAAGGTAATCCACTGGGATGAAGAAGGCTTGCGGAATGGCTTTTCTATACCTAGGTAAGACTTTTGATATTTGGTACTCTTTGAGTAGGTAAATATATAAATTATATAAAACCAAATTTCAAGTCGGTCAATCCTCGCTCCCTAGTGGTGTGCGGAAAAGGTTGGGGTGTACCCTTAAATGAAAGTCGAACTAAAAAATAATAATTATGAAGAAGATTTTGTTAGCGACCTTAGTTGTCGCAAGTTTGTTCACCTCTTGTAAGGAGCACTTCTCTGACGGAGAGCGTGTAGGTACAGTTACCAAGTTTAGCAAGGCTGGTGTTTTTTGGGATTCTTGGGATGGTCTCTTGAACATTACTCAGACAGGAATGAACTCCAGTGGAGAGCCATTCACTTTCTCTATTGATAATGACCGCAACGACCAACAGAAACTCATCGACACCTTGGTTAAGGCACAGGTGGAGGGATGGAAGGTCAAGATTAAATATCACCAAGTATGGGGTGCGAAGAATGTTTTCAACAATCGCGGTGAGAGTGATTTTTTCGTAGATGATGTAATCGTTCTTGATAAGAATTTCTCTAAGATTGGCGAGATAGTGAAGGGAACTTCCAAGCCGAGTGCAAGCGTTCCTAAGCGTGACACCATCCTAGTGAAGATAGTTAAGTAACTAATCGCCCTCTCTTCGGAGGGGGCTTTTTAATTATAGCGTATGAAAGAAGAAGATTTAAAGAAAGCTATTGGGCTGAAGAAAACCCTTGATGATAATAGAATACTTTTGCAGCTTGCAAATAGCCATTATGTGGATTTAAGAGTTAATCTTGAAGAAAGATACAACAACCAGATTCGCAATGTAGATTACCTTCTCGATAGGGATGTTATCAAAGGACTGAGAGCAATGGTTATCGCCAACATCGAGAGGAGAATTAATGACTTACAGGAACAATTAGAAAAATTGTAGGCTTATGGGAAGTTTTATAAAAGAACGTCTTATTTTTGCATACTGCTGGACGCATTCGACAGGTAGATGTAAGGATTGCACTTGTTGTTACACCTTCAAGAAATGTAAGGACTTCGTAAATTCTTTTTGGAAGATACACCGCTACAGGCATTATCACAAGACAAAAGCGAAATATCCATGTACGCTTGTTGAGTTCAGAAAAAGAGTTAATCCGTTGTTTCGTAAAAAAATATAGCTTATGGAAGTTGAAAGATATTATTATGCAGTAGCATCCTTCATGCGCAAGGATGACAAGATTTGCGTCAGTTCGGTTACGTGTAGTGTTAAAGGGGAAGAAAAGGATATTAAGTTCTATCCTCTCATGAACATTCTAACGGACGTGGAAGAGAAGTTCAAGGATGATATTGTTAGCGGAACAGTAGTCATTCAGAGTGTTATTGAAATTAGTAAACAGGACTATGATGCTTACAATGAACGCATCGCTAAAATGAACAAGATAGCATGAAATATACAGAAGATTATCCGCATAGACCTATCCTAGGTAAGGCTGGCGAGTTCGTTGATATTCTAAGCAGAGTTCCTGCTGATACGGATATTGTACTTGATTTGATACCTACTTTTCTAGGGATATTGCTCCTAGTGCATTGGAAATTTCGTTAAGCGGCTATCGTCCGTTTGAACATATCATTCAACCCAAAGATGATGGGACGCTAGCGAATACGTTGACAGTCAATATACGTGCAGAATGGAACAGAGACGAAAACATGGCTGAAGGTGAGATTTTTGCTGCACTATTCTATGCACTTAGGGGCGTCTTACACAAACACGGACAATATGATGCACGTAAGTTGCCTTAAGGTAAAGTCTATCGCAAAAAACGCTGCCAACAACCCGTGTGCGTTCTTCGATATGCTCAACGAATTTCAGAAGAAATACAAAGGTAAGAAAGAAAATCATGAAAAAGATGGAAAGGTTGACAAAGGTAATGGATAAGTACTTGAAGGAAGCTGCCGATTATTGGGATAAGAAGAAAGTTCTGACTCTTGTAGTTAGTAAGCAGTGGTTCGATATGATTCTATCAGGCGAGAAGACTGAGGAGTATCGGGAGATAAAGCCGTATTGGGTAGCACGATTATTTCACAATAACAGCAATATTGTTGATGTGCGACATCTTGCCTTGGCTTTGGCAGGGCGAACGGATTTACTTAAAAAATATATTGACGCACAGAGAATTGTGTTAAAACAATATACTCACGTCCTCTTCATCAACGGCTACCGCAAGGATAGTCCACGTATCGAAAAGGAAATCGAAGGTATCACCATCGGTAAGCCTAAAAAAGGTCTTTGTCCCGACAAATGGCTAGATACTGAGTTTTTTATAATTAAGTTTAAGTAGCGTATGACTAGTATTAGAAAAGTCAAGAAGATAAAGAAGTCGTTCTATTTGAGAGAATGGCATAATGTGAGGTGGCTTAAAAGGCTCAAAACACGATATAAGTCCCGCGAATTTCACATTTACACTTTGGTTAGTTGCGATGGTAGCATGTTTCTCCTCAATATACATATCCGGATAAAATCAAAGAGAAAGCGAGGTAAGCATGAAAAGAAGATTCTTTAGATTCTATAAGGCTCGCATTCCTCGCAAGCTAAAGAAGGCTGCTAGGTATGGTATTGAAAGACGTGTATACCCAAAGACTGAAGAGAAGGACACAGCCGTTGGTCATGCATACATTTATACCGAGAATGTTAAGTATGTAATATTAGGTAGACGCACCAAATGGAAAGTAAAGGTATGTTTTAAAATTATAAAAGAATATAAGAAACAACTTGCCTATATGTGGCATAGGCAATCCGACCGAATGATAACATGGTAACAGAAAAAGCAGAGCCTAGTGCCCTGCTTTTTCCTTGTCTTCACGTTCTCGTTTCTCGGCTATAGCCTGTCTGAGCCACGCGCCTTTGTTGCGTCCTAAGGATTCGCAAAACTCAAACGTTTCTTCGTTTACATGCGTCACAACCCTATAGATGAGGGCAGCTGCACCCTTGCTTGGTGCTCCGGCTCGCTCTCTGCGGCCACCCCACCCTGGATGCTGACTGACCTTGCATTGCTGAACCTTTCCCTTGCTATTGATGCGGAACTTCATTTTCAGCCGGTCATTTACCCAAACTTCAGCGATTACCGCATCGGGCGTCTGCTGAAGGGTAGATTTGGCGATGCCGATAAGATAGGCTTTATCCTTGAAGAAGGTCTCTGTCTCATCGAGTATCGCCCAATCATCGTAGATTATGATTCTTGCCTTTTCCATATCCTCAACCTAATATTGCCATCAGTATCGTGAATAAGAAGATAAAGAGTACGAACCATTCCTGTTTGCTCATAGCTTAACCTCCTTTCTTCTTCTCTTGCGATGATAAATTTGAAGTGCTTTCACAACTCTGTGGTCTTCTTTCCAACCAAAAGAAGCTTTAATCACTCGTTTCGTCCAATATCGTTTCTTTTTTTCTGAACCGAGAAGTATCTTCTTTGCTAGTCTTGCTTTCATTGCTTACCTCCTTCCTCGATTACTCCTATCGGTTTGATGTCGTTCACACTTTCATCCTCGGTGAAGAAGGAAACCTTCATCATTTCGCTCACGTAGGCCATAGCCACAACATCTTCATGGGCGTTCTTGATGATACAGATGTCTCCTCTTACCTCGTTCTGCATTTTCAGATACTTCACGGCTGCATCCTTCACCGCCAAAGGATTCATTTTCTTTGTTATCGTCTCCCCCGACTGAGGGAAGACGAAGATAAATTCTTGCTTATTCATATTCTTAAAACTCAAATAATTCTAGTTGTACATATCTCTTCTTCGGGAGTAACTTTTCTATCTCCTTCTGTATCTTAGCTGCGCTCTTACAAACAGAACTATTCCGGTTGCGCTCTTGTTCTATCTGTACGTTAAGCCAATGCTTTGCCCAATTCAAAGCATGCTCTATGGCGTCTTCCTGTGTCTTGAACCAATTCGTGTTGCTGAGGTTAGTTCCAAACGCCCCTCCTCTATCTGCTAGCATGTATGTCACACCATACGTCCACTTTCCTCTAACATAAGCTGTGGATATTTCGATATGTGGGATTCCGCTGCCGATTTCTGTCTTATCAGGATTCGTGCATACACCGAACTCGTTGAATAGAAATTTCTTTATCATGATTCCATTTCACTTTCTGTTATTAACAACTCATCAAACATAATACTATCCTTGCATGAACAACTCCATGATGATTCGTCCTTGTCTTCAGACACTTCATAGTTATCGGGATATTCCTCCTTGTAGAAGTCTAGGATATTATTCTCCTCTTCTGCCATCTGCTCCTTTGCTGCGGTCTTGGTGGAGTAAACTCCGATAACATTAACGCCCGAATAATCTTGATTGTCTGCTCCGTGCTTAATCAACACAAATACTTTCTGTTTCTTCATCTTACACCTCCTTCTCTTCTACTACATCAAACGAAACACTATCCAACTCGCCTTCGTCTTCAAAAGCACCCATATCATATAGTTCTCTTACAAGATTTTCAGCACGTTCCGGTGAAACAGCAGAACGCTCCACCTTATAGACCACCTTCTCAACGATTTCTACCACATACTTTTTCATAATCAAATCCTTTCTTTTAAAAATTAATACTTGGTGGACGGATGGTACGTTGCAACCATCTGTAGCGGCTTGAATACCGCATTCGCCCTATATATAACAACAACAACTATTTTCTCTTCTCGTTTATCTTCTCAAGACAAGTGCTCTTGTCTACTTGCATTCCGTTCGGCAGAAAGAACCTCTCAGTAAATGAGGTCTGCTTGATGATGAACGTTGTACGTGCCCTGTATCTCCGTCCGAACTTGTCAACGTAGATGGCTCCCTTGAAAAATTTTATGATTATCGTCATATTGCTTACATCTCCTCTACAATATCTTCAAAATTCTTCTTCTTAATCTCCATGGAAATCAGACTTGCTATGTCTAAGACTTTCGTTTCCTCGTACTCTCTGGACGTATCGTCATGGATATATATACAGAAACTATCTATCTCGTATCTGTCGCTATTGAACAGAGTATAGCTTGATGTTGGAAAGCGGAAAATGATTCTGCTCCAATCATTTTTAGCTAATAAACTTCTAACAACTGAATTAATCATACTCGAAATGGTTTGTGAGGGAGATTTCTCTCCCTCGGGTTAAACTTACTCCTTCAACAGACTTTCTACAAGTTTTTCCTTTGTGGAGAAGACGTCTGTACCATAGGTGTATCCATTATCATGTTTTAATAAAAGTTTGCAACACTCCTTGTCTTTGTCTTCTCTCTTCTCAAGAACGATGCGAGAAATCGTCTTCTCAGCTATCTTGTTATCACGCAATAGGAAAACCTGTTGACCAACATAGAAGTTGGTTTTAAGATTTGTCTTTGCTCGTTCCTGTACTTCCCAATCAGACGATAATTCCATACATGCGTACACTTCCTTGCTTTCTGAGAGGTCTTTGGTGATGTGCTCGAAGATTTCCTGTTCTGTAGGCTCTCGCTCTTCTCCGGTCTCTTCATCATCGATGGTGTAAATACTATATTCCCAACCTTCCTTGTCTACAAGTTTGAGTCCGGCTGCCTGTGCCTTTACTACGTCTTGTATGGTGTTAATCTCAACTCCTACAAAATTGTCACTCAATCTAACTGCCTTAGTTGTCTTCATAATTTTATCTCCTATATTTTTTGTTTGTAACAATGAATTGAATTAATACTATCAATATCTATAAATTTCTTGCCATCACTAAAATTTATGATGAGGGCATTTAAAAATTGTTCATAGATAAAATTTCCTCCGAGGTATGGTCGTACCTCAGTTGTTTCGTTTTGTCCGTTAATAAGAACAACAATACGTTCGTTATTCTGTTCGCTAAACTCAGCTGCGAAAGCAACTGCTTGTTTTACTAATTCCGGATTCATATCTTATTCTTTAAATTTGTTATTGTTAATCATTCTAGCGGCATAAGTTCTGCCGATAATCTCGTCTATCTTTGCTTGCTGCTGATAATCTGTGCAGTCGGCAAAGTTCTCCTGTCCCTCATAGAAACGTGCTGCATTCTTCAGCTCATGGAGAGTTGCTTGGGTGTAGTCCTTGTTAGGATCAACTTGCCTAAGGTTCTCACATGTCTTGCAATACTCGATGAAGTCTACAAGCAAAGATTTCTCCTCGCTCTTGCTCTGCTGCATTCCGGCTCCCATAAGAGGTAGGGCAACTATCGTTGCCACTACCAAAACTATCTTAATTCTCTTTTTCATATCTTTATTGATTTAATTTCTTGTTTATCTCTTGTCTAGTTCAACTTTCACGATAAATGGTAAAGTATGCTGAGGTTTATTGTCCTCGTTATTATATTCAAAACCTAAAGCAATAATGCTTGATGGCTCATTGTTCTTTATGGTCTCTTCTATCATCTTCTTGCTTATCTGCTCCGTAAGCAATACATGAAACAACCCCGAACCAAATTCGTGTCTCTGTGCCAAAGCTGTCAGTCCGTTATCGGGATTGAAGAACAGATACTTGTCGCCTGTAAAGACTACGTCAACCCTGTTGCGTAATGTCTTTGTTACTCTGATAATGTTCATATTACTCGTCCTCCATATCTTTTGCGGCTCTAAGTTTGTAGCCTGTAAGACTGCCAACTAAGAAGATTAATACATAAATTGTGATGTCCATAACTTAACCCTTTCTTAATATCTTAAAATCTTTTTGATTACTGCGGCTGCGAGAACATCGTTAGCGGTTATAGGTCTCGGCTCTGTTATGCTTTCTGCCCATGCTGCACCGCCAAAATACCAATGTTCTTTTCTCCATTCCTCACAAAACTTCTCGGCCTCCCAACGTGTAGGAAACTCCTTTTCTCTCATTTCCGAGTGCGGTCTGCTGCCATACTCGTAATGTGCAATGTAATGTACTTTCATATCAATTTCCTTTCTTTTAATTGTTATACTTGTGCGGTCTCACGGCTTGAACGTGATGTGCTCCTCTATTCGCTGACCGCTCCATGTTACTTCTTGCCAAAGTTGAAGATTCTAACGAACTGATAGAAGGTTTTGTGTCCTACAAGGTGAAACAAGTCTTCAAAGATGTACTCCTTGCATTCCTTTGTTCCTTCTCTGTACACATCTTGCATCTGCTTTGCGGTCATATAACCGCTAGTAAGCCATTCGAAGAATAATGCCCCTAAACTCTCGTAGGCGTTGTTCTTGTCATAGAACTTCTTCTGCTGCTCGTAAGTCTTATTCTTTCTCATATTCTTATCTCCTATCTTTAAGATTCTATACCATTTAATTTAAGGGCAATTGCCTTTAAGTTCTCAATTCTCTGTTGTGCATTCGGTGTGAGTTTCGCACCACAAATAAGAACTGCTTGCGAAAGGTTCATTACCTTGTCGTATATAGCGAGAGTGATGCTTGAAATCTCATCGCTTGTAAGTGTTATTGTCTTTTCCATATTCGTTTATTTTAATTAATGTTGTTATTGTAACTCTAAAGATAACCTCACGACTATCTGTTGATTGCTCAATACTCTTGCGCTCGTAAGTTGTGTAATAGTTATCATACATATCCTTGCTGCGTCCAATATACTTGTAGCCTACCTTGATAAGGTTTCTTTTCAGTAACTCAGTTTCCTTATCGCTCATGTGCTTTGTGTATATTGGGGTCATTACCACTCTGTCTACAAATCTTTCGATTTTGCGAAAATTTACGATATACTCTGCCATAGTCTTTTGTCCGTTAGGCGTGGGGAGGGGCGTACGCCCCGTGGGGTCGCTGCCCCCTTATCTCCCCACATTGTTACTTACTCATTTCATACACCCAAAGTCTCCCTTCATGATAGCAAGCATAATGTTCTGCTTGCCACCTTTCATTGAATTGAGCGATAATCTTTGGCTCTTTCTCGGGTTCTGAAAATTCCTGTACTACGATATACGTCTTCATGCCCTTGTTTTCTTCGTCTTTGAATACTCCAAAGTACTCTTCATAGTCTTTGAACACAAGAACTTGAACTTCTTTTCCTTTGTACGTTACAGGAAACTTCCCGATAAACTCGTTGTCTCCCCAATACTCTTTGATATACTCGTCACTATCCTCGTATATACAAGGCATTATGGTTTTTTCTTCATCGATTTCGAACTTGTTGCCCTTGTGATAAATTAGGCTACAAGCGATATAATCTGCTAACTTTGCCATAGTCTTTAATATTTTAATCGTACAACTGAGTGAGTACGTTATCGTACAGGTCTCTTGTCTTCTCAACGCTGCTTTCCTTCCAATGAAATGGATTTTCGTTTGCAGTTCTTCTAAGCATGTTAGCTACTACCATAGCCTCAGCCTTAGTCAATTCTAATAAACACATCTTTGTTTGTTCCATTGTCGTTGTTGTTAAAATGTTATACATACAAAGTGCAGGTGTACGTTTGCGCCCAACGTTCACAAGTTACATGTGACCTAACTCCCTTCGTTTAACGTCCGTGGGTTGACGTGTTTCGATGTTTCTCTAGTCTAACACGACTAGCGTTTTTACATCTTGCGTGATGAGTGTTTGAGACTTCTTTGTCTTGTTGCTTTGAGAGTTGCAACTAACTCGGTGTACGATGTCCTCGGTGTTTTGCCTGTATCATCCTCAGTGTTTTGCCTACTTAACCTATTTGTATAGCGTTCGTTACTAGCCAAAATCTCTAAATGTACCATTGCTACGCTTGAGAAATCAAACCAACTTGATTTCGGGTGCAAAGATAAGCATTTATGCTATACTCTCCAAATTTTGTTATGTTTATTAACGATATTTTACACAAAAGTATAGCATTTAAACATAACTTTGCACTTCAAGATGGTTTTTATACTATATTTGTGCGTTAAAATAAGTAATAGTTATTGTTATATGCTATATTTTTATTATCTTTGCCACAAAAAATAGAATTATGGTACAATTGAGAATAAAAGAGTGCTTAAAAGCACATGGGATGCAGCAAAAAGATTTGGCTAAAGGTATGGGCATTGAGCCTATATCACTTAGCCAAATGTTGGCTCGCAAAAAGTTTGGTATTGATAGGCTTGAACAAATGGCAGAGATAATCGGCTGCAAGGTGTCTGAACTCTTCGAGGAGGATAGCAAAGAAGGCTTTGCTAGCTTTATCCGCTACAAGGGTATTCACTACACGGCAGACACTCTTGAGGAGTTCTTCAAGCAAGTTGATGAGTTAAAGATTATAGCGAAATGATTATAATTCAAATTATCATGTGGCTCACCTTCGGTGCAGTCTCACTCGTTTGTATAGCCTATCTCTTTAATGTGTTCGGGAAGGTGGAGGAACATAAGAAACCATCCATGAAGTATGCTGAGTGGATCTTGCAACTGCTTATCGTGGTGTGCTGCCTGTATTCGGTGTACACCTTCGGCAAGTGGTTGCAAGGCTTGTGGTGAGGGTGTCAGCCCCACAGGGCATGGGGAGGGCGCTGCCCCCTTATCTCCCCCGAGGATTCTTCACTCTCACCCATAAGGTAGGAACACACACAAGAGAAAGAACAGAGAGAGTACAGGGAGAGAAAACAATTTCCCTAACTAGGAAAAAATATTTCTCCAACTAGAAAAATAAAAACCGCCTAAATCATCTTCTAAAAGCCTTAATTCTAGATGAGCGCATTATCTTGCACAAAACCATGAAATCTACGAAAAACCCACAAAATCGGCTCTAATCTGCCCAAAAATGGCTCTTAAACGGCTCAAAACTCACGAATTTGGGAGAAATCCCGACCAACTGCCCGAAAATCGCAAAAAATCGCAAGAAATGAGCGAGTTTAGCGTTGATTGTGGGTGAAAACAATTCAAGAAGGCTGAATGTGCCTAGTTAAAGTTTGCTAACGAACTCCTTGCGTGCGTGCGTACCTATTAATGCAAACACTCTTTTTTGTTTGCAAAGAAACTTCCTTTATAAAATAAGAACTTTCTTTACATCTTGCTTTTATTCTCCCTTGGGAGTGATTAAAACTAACTTGCTTATAATTAATCACTTGTCTTTTCTTTACAATAATCACGTATGTTTACAAAATGAGACTTCTAGAGGGCGAAGTTGGAGGAGGGAAAGGGGTGAGTTGCGCCCCGAGAAAGAAATTGGTGGGATTTGGGGCGATTTTGAACGAGGTTGGAACACGGCAAAATGAACCTCCAAATATTATATATTTGCCCTCGAAACATCAAATAATTGCAATTATGACGGAAATATTATCAAAAATCCCAAAGCATTTGACCTCTTGCCCTGTACTCACGGACAAGAAAGAATGGGTCTTAGGTGCTGCATCCTTGGCGCTTGGCGTTGGCTCCTCTCTCTTCGGTGCTAACAAGGCTAAGAAGGCAGCTAGAAGGGCAGCAGCCGAGAACACGTACAGAACGAACGCTGAGAAGGCTTGGTACGACAAGAACTACAACACGGACTACCTTGACACGAAAGCAGGGCAAAACCTCATAAGAAGGGCGAAGGAAGTACAGGACGAGTACGTCCGCAAGGCTGATGGTGCTGCTGCCGTTGGCGGTGGAACTGCTGCAAGCGTGGCGATGGCGAAGGAAGCAGCTAACAAGGCTATGGGCGACACGATAGCCAACGTAGCGGCACAGGACACGGCTCGCAAGCAGCATGTGGAGGATGCTCATCTTCAGAACACTCAGCAGTTGTCTAGAGAACGTCAGCAAATCGAGCAGCAGAAGGCGCAAGCCACTAGCGATGCGGCTCAAAATGGGTCTAATGCCATGTTCAATTTCGGTGTGAACCAATTGGGGTCAGAACTCGAAGGTGCTAAAGGGGTGAAAACCAACACTTTAGGCTTAAATGGAAAGCCAATTGATAACACAAATGTATCACACACCATGAATGAGACCGCTCGTTCTGCAGCAAGCGACCATTTGGCTGAAAGCATGATGTCTCCCGAGGAGAAGAACCAATACCGCTTGAAGAAGGCGGTTGGCTTGTCGGGGATTGGGTAGCAGCTAGAAGGTGGAGCGAACGAGAGGCAGGCAAGGTGGACGAGGCACAACAGGCGACCCCAAGACCCCCACCCCCTTCGACCACCGTTGCAAATTATAGTAGAATAATACAAATAAAGAAATTCTGCCTCCCCCCACCCCCTTTTCTGGATTTCGGTTTTCCGATTTTCCCCACCCCTGAATTTTCGGGAAGTGTTAATGAAGTTAAAACATAAAGATTATGAATAGATTTCAGAGTTTAATAAAGCGAATTGGTGGCGAGGACAAAGTATTGCACTTTGAGACTTGCTGCCTGATCACGATGGTTGTAGCCCTTTTGAATATGAACGTGCTTGGTCTTGGTATTGCTGCTTCGGCAGCATCAGCTTGTATGATAGCAATTATTGCCGGCATATTGAAGGAGGTATACGACTTTTACACATACGGCTTGTTTGACAACAAGGATATTGTAGCAGATGTGTTAGGCGCATTTGCTGGTTTATTAATCATTATTTTAATTGGATAGATTATGACATTAGAAGAAGCAAAGAAGATATTGGAGAAGGAAGGTTTTCACATGGCTTTAGCGAATAAAGTCATATACCAGAATGGCGCGATAAAAAAATTTGAGAAGCCAGAAGTTTGCGAAGCCATAAAGGTTGCCAATGCAAATAGATGGACTGTTGCCTTGTCTCCTACGGAATGGGTTCTGCGTGAGGATCGCTTGAAGGATGAGTATGGAAAGAATCACATCAAATGCGGCGAGCCTATTCCTGGTTCTCCTGCCCTTAAAGAAGCAGCCTCCCAGTTCAACGATGCCTTGTTGGATGAGCAGGCGAAGAAGATTGGCGAACAGAATCACGAGATTACTCGTTTGCTTTCGCTTGTAGAGAAAAAGGAGAACAGTATCAGCCGACTCTATTATGAAAAATCAGTTCTGGAGAAGGAAAATGAGGATTTGAAAAAAGGTGAGATTCCTGCGAGATACTTCGATAAAGCCTTGGTTGACGAACAGGCTGAGAAGATCAAGAAGCTGGAGCATGAAAAGCTCGACATATTGGAAATTGCTAGTTCTTCCAAGCAAACCATTGCTGAGCAGGCAGACAAGATTAAGCGTCTCGGCAAGGAGATTACCCGACTCAACAAGGCTATCCACAAGAAGAACATGAAGATTGAGGAGTTGAGAAAGGAAGGTTCTAGACACCTAAGAGGAAAGATTAAGATGTTCGGCGAGAATCTGGATTTATCACAGGAGTTATGTGATAAAAACGAGGAACTTCGCCTTACAAAGATTCGTGAGAAGAATCTTGCCGAGTTAGGTCTGAAGTATGTTGGGGAGAATGAGAAGTTGAAGAAGAAGCTTGCCGGCAAGATTGTTAACGAGATTGATGCTCGGGTTTTGAAGAGCGCCGAGAGTGCTCTCGCTTACAAAGAGAAGGTGATTGCAGAGAAGGACGAGGTGATTGCCGACTTGGGCAATGAACTGGCGGCTACCAAGAAGGAGTTGGAGGAGAAGACCAAGCTCGTTGAAATGGTTCGCAAAGGTTCTAAAGAGTATCGTGAATACGGTATTGCTGCTGAGAAGATGATCCAAAAGATGGCAAAGGTTATTGTTGAAGAAAGAGCTATCGACTCAGAAAACTTCAAAGAATATCGTCGCTTAGCGAATGGTTACAGATTCAACCCTCAGCTACCTGATTTTAGTGAGGAAGAGGAGAAAAAACTTACGGCAAAAATGGTTGACATAAATGCAAAGTGTATGAGAGCTGCAAGAGAATCCATTAATGATGTTTTTGAGTCTTATGCGGCAAAATATGCGAAAAGCACTCTCGATGAATTGAAAGACAAAGCTTATGAATCCTTTAACGCAAAGGCGCATAAACTCGGACTCGTAGGAAGCAAGGACGGAAAAGGCATCCCAGACCAGATGATTAGGGTTGATATTGCAGAGGAACTTTCTAAAGTACTCGATGACGTTATAGACCAATTTCTTCTGTTTGGCGAAATTATTATTAAAGAAGAAAAATAAGCTATGGCAGTAAACAATATTCAGAATACGCAGCAGCCTAGGAAGAAGCCGGTAACTATCGGCGGCTATCCTGAGGCTGTGCATGACCTGATGAGGGCGAAATATCCCGATTATGATCAGGTGATGAATGGAGGCAACGGAGGGACCGCTGTGGTTAATGGCGGCGCTGGCGTTAACTTCTTCGGGAATGGGGGCGGTGCTACCGGTAAGTTTGAGGCTCAGCCTGTTCAGACTGGCGCAGCACCTGTTACGAACTTTACCCAGATGCCAAAGCCGGAAGAGTTCGTTCCGCAGGGCAATGGTAATGCTAACCCTGCCTTGGGACCAGTACAGACTCCTTATATGGGCGATGCTGCAGAGAATACTCCTCAGCCTCAGAGTAACTTTGAGGGAATGCCGCAGCCTTCTACTGGTTGGAATGCTGACGGAACACCTCGCTATGATACGCTTTCTACTGCTCTGAGCGGCTTTCAGATGCCGCAGGAACAGCAGGTTCCAGAGTTTGAGGCTGACCCTAAACAGAGGGATGGCGGCTTTTTCAGTTGGCTCGGGAAGATTATGCCGAAGAGCAGACCAGGAATGCGTGAGGGAGAGACTCCAGAAGAGTATGACCGCCGAATCACTACCAACCGTGAGAATATCGCTGCCTTTGCTGATGCTATTCGCCACATGGGAAATATCATCAATACTTCGAAGGGTGCGCCTCTGCAGGTGTTCAACGACCCTACTGCCATGATGGAACAGGGTTATCAGAACCGCAAGGCTCAGAGACAGAAACAGGCTGCCCTTGATGCGGATGCAGCCTATAAGCAGGCAAACCTCGACCTTAAGAGTGCGGCTGCACAGGCAGACAAGGTTTATAAGGAGTATCTTATGGGGCTTCGTGGCGAAGGTAATCAGCTTGCCAAGGATAAGTTTGAGTACCGAAAGGGTAAGGATGCGGCAGCTGACCAGTATAAGAAGGATAAAGATAAGCGTGACTTCGAGTATAAGAAGGGGCGTGACAAGGTGAAGGATGAGCAGACTAACAGAAGACTGGCTATTCAGCAGTACAACGCAACCCACAAGGGACGTGGCGGCGGTGGACGGTCAGGCAGGAGCGGAAGCGGCTCGGGAGCCAAGTACTGGTTTGAGGATAAGAACGGCAAGATGCGCTATCAGCCTAACAAGACCATGTGGGAACAGGAGTACTACCGTGAATACGGCAAGCTTCCGCAAGGCGAGACTTCTACTTCTACCAGTACAAAGACCATCAATCCGAAGACTGGCGCAGAGGTAACGACCACCACAAGAAGAAAGGGTGCATCTGTTACCAGTCAGGCAGCGGCTTCGCAGAATGCGGCTAGGAATGCGAGAAACAGACCGAAGCCTGCCGGCAAGTCGAAGAACGGCTATAAGAATACAAAGAAACTTGGATTATAAACATTAATATATAATATATGGCTGGAGATAAATTTGACCAACTTTATAACGCCTTGAAAGCCGATGGCGCAGTTACAGGAACTAGAGAACATTTCCGACAGTTCGTGTATGCGCCTGGCAAGCAAGGCTATCATAACAGAAAGCAGCTCTATGATGCGCTTCACGCTGATGGTGCTGTTTCCAGTAATTCGTATGAGGAGTTTGCGCAGCGACTCGGACTTCACGCAGTAAATCCGAAGCCTAAGCAGCAGAAGCCAGTTCAGCCTGTCAAGAAGCTGACAATGAAGCAGAGAGCGCAGGAAGTCGCAGCTCAGTATCGGAAGCCAAGGCAGCAGAAGGCTCAGCAGCCTAGAACGGCTACTACTTCTGGTACAGACTACATGCAGAACTGGAAGTTGATGCACATGCGTAATGACCAGATGAACCCGATGCAGCAGGCTCAGGCTAGTAATGCGCGCGCACGCATGCAAAGAGCACAGGAACAGGCTGCACGTCAGGAGCAGCAGAGAGCTACCCCTATCAGCAGAAGCAGAATAACCCCTACTGCCAAGAACTTCAACGAGACGATGCAGCAGCTTTCTACTCCTGAGGCTAAACAGGCTAGAGCCAAGCAGCAGAGAGAGGACGATGCAAGGAATCTCGCCCAGTATGAGGTTGAAGGCAATAAATTTACGATGAATGACGGCAAATATGGTACTATTGCGCCTGAGATTGATGCTCTTGTTGCTCCTTCAATGAAGGAGGCTGATGATTTGTCTTGGTCTCAGTATCAGCAGGATTTGCAGAAAGCTGGCAATGATGCCTATCTGAGAAACAAGGCGTGGAAGGATTTGCAGGACAACAGGATCAGGAACCGCCAGAATGTACTTGCCGACACCCTCAGTTCCAAGTTGCAGGAAATATACTCCCAGAAGGGATTGCAGGAGCACATCATGCAGAGTGCTGACAAGCTGAACATGGGCGTGGAGGAGTACGTGGACAAGTATGTTACTCCTCAGATGATGCAGCGTGCCCAGAATATACTGGGCGTTAAGAATATCGAGGAGATTTTACCTCAGAGTGCCACGGAATATGTGGTGAGAAGACTCAGCGATTCTATCTTGGGAACCTTGTCTGCCGGACAAGACAAGTCGAGAGAGCAGATTGCCAGAGAGCAGGAAGCGATGGCAATTGCAGACGGTTTTGAGGACATGCCTACCGTTAATGGCTACAAGGCTAACGAAGGATATAAGTCTGGCATGGGCGCACGTTTCGTTTCTACGGCGGCTAACATGGCGATGGACTCTCCTATTCTCGGAATGACAGGCAGCGCATCCAATATGACAGTGGATTTGGGAAAGCAGGTCCTGATGAAAGGTCTCACCAAGGCTGGAGTTGTGAAGATGGGAACTAAACTGACTGCACAGCAGTTGGCATTCAAGGCTGCAAACATGACGATGGCACAGAAGATTGCTTCTGGCTTGGTGGAAGGGACGGCGAAGAGTGCGCTCAATCTGGGTGGCTACTCCAGCATTACCGCGGCTCTGGGACAGGCATCTACCGGTGACGATACTTCATTGTCGGCATTGGGTCATGCAGCATTGGAAGGATTCGGGCATGGTGCTACCACTGGTGCGATGTTCGGAGTATCGGGTGCTATCATGGCTCCTTGGGTATCAAAGTTCGGTATCACTGGCTTAGAGAAGAGTACAAGCGAGAAATGGTTGCATGGCACACAGAAGTTTGGTGCTACTGCAGCAGGTCTTGGCGTTGAGGCTGGAACCATGATGGTGGCAGACAACATCACAGGCGATAAGGACATTTCTTTTGGCACATGGTTGGAAGATGTGGTGATGGTAGGCGCTTTCAAGGCAGGAGAGCCTAAGAATTACGCTCATATCGGAAATGCTTTGTATAATCTTGCACATAATACCAACCCTCATTTTGTGATTGGCAGGAATGCCAACGGCTCCCCTATCGCTGTGGATATTCGTCTGACTCCTGACGAGAAGAATGAATTGATTTCTTCTGCATCGGGCAAGAATCTGATGGATGCTTTCGTGAAGGTGGACCGTGCATCGAAGACTGCTCCAAGAGATCCGAAATACAAAACGGCATACACGGATTTCATGAACGACCCAGACGTTTCTCAGAGCACCAAAGAGAAGGTGAATGCGGCCATGGGACTGTTCAATACCACAAGAGGCAGAAGCTACCGCAGCGTGAACGACGTGAAGAACAAACAGATTCTTGAATACACCAAGAACGGAACGCTGCTTACACGTACCTCTTATAAGAATGCCGATGAGCGCCGTGCTATCCTTTACAAGCAGAAGCTTTATCGTGATAATGACGATATGATGTCGCTGATGGGCTACGCAAGGATGAAGGATATGCAGTTCATAGATGATGATGGAACTGTCACTAATCTAGCGTTTAGATTCCTTAAGGAAAACGGATATGACGAGAATAAGGATATTACAGACCCGAATAATGCCCGACTGATTAATGAGTTGCGCAACCAGAAGAGTGCGCTCTATCTTGACTGGGAAAAGTATGCGGACAAAAACGGTTTGCTTGGTTACCTCAGATCAGAAAGCAAAGGTTATACTAATAACTTCATGGCTTCTATCAAAGAACTTCTTGGTCAAGAAGGAAGCATTGTTATTGATATTGACAAAATCATGCGCAAGGACCCAATGAAGCGTACCGATGAGGAGAACAGAATCTTCTATCATGTGAAGAGAGCACTCGAAGATGAGCTTTTCCCTAGCTGGAGACCACACGCAGACCAGTCTGCCAACCAAGGTAAGACGGTTGCCGAGGAGCATAGTTTGGGAACAGATAACCCGGATAGCGGCGTGGTAGTTGACGAGTTGCGCAACCTTCGCAACGCAGAGCAAGCCCTTGATGCAGCGATGGATAGCAACGATGTGTTCAAGCAAACCTTTGAACAGTTGCACCAGCAGGGCTTGACACCGGCACAGATTTACGATGCACTCATTCAGAATGGATTGACCCAAGAAGAGTTGACCCCACTTGCCCAATATATTAATGCGAACGCCAGAGTACAGGGTATGCAGCAGGCTACTGCTGATGCTATAGAGGAAAACGTGAAGAGCTTTATTTCTGATTGGAGCTATCACGGAACATTGAACGGTCAGGCGATGAATGGCGAGCAGGCTTTGTACGTGAAAGACAGCAGCGGAAGAACACTTCTTGTTGGTTCGGGTGATGTTGCCTTCGACCAGACTACAGGTAGAGCCAAGGAAGGTAGCGGTGATATGCTTGTCTGTCTGGACCCTAATACCAAGGAATTGGTTTATGTGAAGGCAGACGAGGTTACTCTGTTTCAGAATCAGCCTATCGACCAGTTTGCTGCAGAATATCGTCAGAGATTGCAGATGAAGAACTCTGAGCCTTACAATCAGGCAGCACAGGAGCAGGCTATGTTGGATGCTGCAAAGCCTCAGCAGGAGCAGGAGGCACCACAAGATAATACCACAAAATCGGAAGATAGTACCACAAAAGAGGGTGATTTAACAAAAGATAATACCACTTTAACAAAAGTTGATACCACATCGGGCGAAGATAATACCACAAATGAGAACTTAGCACCACAAGAGCAGCCTCAGCAGACCCGAAAGTTTGCAGATGGTTCAGATGTTCCTATGGCTACGGACAGTAAAGGAAGACCTACGCCAGACTATGCTAGTATGACTCCTGAGCAGAGTGCGGAGATTCTTACTGAGGATTTCGGGGATAATGCCGAGAAGGTGGTGGACGGACAGATTAAGAAAGCTGAGAATGCTCTGAAGGATGCCGAGAAGATGAAGGTGGACTATACCGCCGAGCCTAACGACATCATGGAGCAGGAGGCTTTGAAGACTAAAACCGTTGAGGCTGCCAAGCAGCAGCTGGAGCACGCTCAGAATATCAAGAAGACTATGACAGCCAAGAAGGTGGCTGAGACTGTGGGTAAGACAGAACAGACTGAGGGCGCACATGAAGCTGGCAGCGTGGCTGCACAGAAGTTTGTGAATGCACCTAGACTTGTAGGCAACAAGCGCACGCGAATGCTGCCTGACGGAGAGACCAAGATTAAGGGACACTATGAGATTGTTCCGGCTGAAAGTCTTACTCCTTCTCATGATGTGAATAATGACTATAAGAAATCTGAGGGATTCCCTACCGATGCTGAGGGCAGAACCGTGAATGATCGTGACTATGAGCACGACAAGGCGGCTCAGCAGAATACGGACCAGATTGCCCGAAAGTATAACGGTATGGCTATCGAGCAGGTGCCAGTGGTATCTGACGAGGGAATCGTTTATGATGGCAATGGTAGAACGATGGCAGGACAGAAGGCGGCAAAAGAAGGCACGGACGGCGAATACATCAACGACCTTCTGGAGAATGCTGAGAACTTCGGCTTTACCAGAGAGCAGATTGAGCAGAGCGGTATCAAGCATCCACGCCTTGTATTGGTGACCGATGAGAGATTGCCATACGATGCGGCTACCTTCGCCAAATTCAATAGAAACGAGAAGAAGACACAGAGCAATACAGAACAGGCGGTTGCCAAGGCTAAGACCTTGACTTCTGACGAGGTAGGCGCGATTGTTTCCGAGATTGAGGGAAATGGTTCTCTTGATGCTTTCTTTAACAATTCCAAGGCAATAAATGACTTGGTGAAGACGTTAGTAGATAAAGGCATCATCGGACAGAACGAGGTGGCACAGATGATGGATAGCCCAGAGCGCCTTTCCGCACAAGGCAGGGAGTATGTGAAGAACCTTCTTTTGGGTTCTATCTTCAAGCCAGAGACTATCAGAATGCTGGGCATCGACTCTACGGTGAAGAATAAGGCTATCAACGCTATCCGCTCGGTAATGGACAACATGAAGTTGGGTGATTATTCTCTTCGTGAAGAGATTGATCAGGCTATCCAGTTGCTCTATGAGGCAAGACAGGGCGGCAATAAGGTTGATACGCTGCTGAGAACATCTGACATGTTTGGTGAGGATGCAGCTAAGCGTTACTCTTCTATCTCTCAGATGATGGCTTTAGCCTTGGAGGGCAAGGTTTCTGATTTCAGAGATTTGCTTGACGAATACAACCGCATCGCTAAGGCTAGAAATACTGGCGAGGGTAATATGTTTGAGGCAGCTCCTACCAAGGAAGAGTTAATTAATGAGTATTTGAACTTTAAAAAATGGCAAGATTATGGAACAGGACATTCAGAAATTGAAGGAGGCAATGATGTTTCAGGCAATGAAGAACCTCAACAAGAAGCATCAGGAGGAAATGAACCAGCAGAAGCAGGAACAGAACCAGAACGACCAAGAGTAGAAGAACCAGACGACTTAGTAAACAAAGAACTTGAAAGTCGTATTAAGGTTACTGACGAGGAAACCGAAACTCCATCTGAGAATGGTCCTATCACAAGGCAGAAGATTCTTATTGATGGCGACAAGGAGGTTATCAAGGTTGACGAGCCTAACGATAAGGGCGAATACACTGGTTCATACTACGAGTATGATGGCAAGAAGTTTGGTGACCTGAATGAGGTTGTCGAATATGTTGATGGTAAGGTAAAAGAAAAACCTCTCCCACTCCTTCCTAAGGAAGAGAACCCAGACCCTACTTTTGACCCGATTGCGGCGGCTGCCAAGGAATTCAAGAAGGAGCATCCTCTGACTGAGGAGGAGATCATGAAGGCTGACGTGGATTATTTATCCAAGGATATGGCTCTTGATTATCTGAACGGTGAGGTGACAGATGATTTGCATCGTGCTATCTACGAAAGCATCTTTGCTAAGACCAGAGGACAGAAGACTGAACCAAAGGTTGAGACTCCTAATGCGGAGCCATCTGCTGACCCTATTGAGGGAATCAAGAATGCAGCAGAAGGATTCGAGAAGGAGAAAAAAGCCAAGGTGGAGACAGAAAAGAAGCCTCAGCAGACTGCTGACGATGCAGCAGTAGCGGCTTCAAACAAAAAGGTTAATGACCTTTGGGATATGCTCAAGAATGCCGGCAAGGATGAAATATCTGCTTCGTTCGTCGGTCTTAACTCTAGACAGTTGGAGGTATTGCCTAAGCTGGTGAGCGCCATGGCAGAGAATGCTTATCTGAGAATCAAGAGAGGTATGCACAATCTTGAAGACGTGGTGAAGGAAATGCGCAAGGAGTTTGCCCCTGCTGCCAAGCTCTTTAAGAAGGAAGACGTGGATGCCATCTATGAGCAGATGATGAATATCCGCTATCGTGATGGTGAGCAGCGCATGAGTTTGAAGGAGTGGGCTGACTACTACGAGAAGACATCGCCTAAGCATCAGGAGAATCTGGTGGGCGACTCAAAGACTGCCGAGGAAAGAAAGCTGGCAGAGAAAAAGTTTATTGATTCCGTGAACCTACAGTTGGCTTTCAAGCATAAGTTTAACGGTATTATTGAGCTGAGAAAGATAGCTGAGAGAGTTGGCTTGAGGGATATTAAGGACACCGACTTGCAGGAGCTTGCTGAAACTGCCATTGTTAAGCGTGCAAGAGGTATCGCTTCTTCTGAATCAACCAACGATGCCGTGAAGTTTGAACGCATCAAGACACTCTATGAGAATCAGCCTAGCCTCAACCAGCGTGATTCTGAACGAGTGATGAAGCAGCAGTACTCTACCCCTGCCCCTTACGCTTTCCTTGCGGATATGTATGTGAAGGGTAACGGCAAGGTGATTGAGAGTGCTCTAGAGCCAAGTGCCGGCAACGGTATGCTTACCATCGGCTTGCCAATGGATAAGGTACATGTGAACGATATTGATGCCCAGCGATTGGCGAACCTGAGAAGACAGGGCTTCAAGAACGTGACCAGTCAGGACGGAACCCAGCCTTTTGCAGACAAGGACGTTGACGTGGTGGTGACAAATCCACCATTCGGTAGTGCTACCCCTAAGGAGTATGACGGCTATAAGATTCCTTCTTTGGAAGGACAGATGGCTATCAATGCCTTGGAGAGTATGAAAGACGATGGTCGTGCTGCCATCATCATTGGCGGCAAGACGGAATATGCCAAGAACGGAAGTCTGAATCCAAAAGATAAGGCTTTTCTTGGTTATCTCTATAGCCACTATAATGTGGAGGACGTGATTAATGTGGATGGAAGTCTCTACGCCAAGCAGGGAACCAGCTACCATACACGTATTATATTAATAAACGGAAGACGCTTAGACGAGAATGCCTTTCCACCAGTAAAGGATAAGGCTAGAGCAGAGACCGTGAAAGATTATGACGAACTTTATAAACGAATTGAAGATGATATACTACGAGGTGAACGGATGGATTCTTCCATCGGAGGAGAAACAAGAAGTACTCAACCAGAACTTGATAAACAAGGCGCTGCTGGTACTCCTAAAGAGAGAGTACGAGCAGGAGAACGAGGAGGAAGCAAACCAGATGGTGAGCGAGAGCCTGACCTATTTGACTCCACTTCCGTATCAGGAACCCATGATGACTTGGAAAATCAACGAGGAACCGAACCAAGAGAAGATGGAAGACTTTCTAATGGAGATAGTAGAACAGACGGAACAGGGACAGAGCCTTCTCCAAGCAAAGAACCAACCACTGGAACCAATGAGCAGCGAGGAAATGGATCAGGAGGAGCTGGACGGAATGACGCTCAGCCAAGTACTGATGAACCTGCCAGCACCGGGAGCGGAAGCGGACCACGGGGACAATTACAGCGGGTGGACAAATCCGTACGTGGACTAAGTACAGAGAAAGTTACCTATACCCCTAAGAGTGGAAATCCATTCACCCTGAAAGCAGTTATGCCTGCCGATCAGCAGGAGGCAGTAAACAAGAATCTTGAAAAGCTGGGCGATGCCGACCAGTTCCTTGTTGATGAACTGGGCTATAATGATAAGGATGATTTGTATTCTCATCTTGCTGCAGAGCAGGTTGACTCTGTAGCCCTTGCCTTGCAGCAGGCAAAGAAGGGCAACGCCTTTATCATTGGAGATATGACTGGTATCGGTAAGGGAAGACAGGCTGCTTCGCTTATCAGATACGCCAAGAAGCAGGGTCAGGTTCCTGTATATTTCACCAAGACAGCAGGATTGCTGAGCGATGTTTATCGTGACTTGGTGGATATTGGCAGCCAAGACCTAAGACCATTTGTATTCGGTAGTGCCAAGGAAGCTGCCATTACCGACTCAGACGGAAATGTAGTATTTGCTTTGCCATCGAAGAGCGAGGTGAAGCGAGTGCTTGATTACATAGAAAAGAACGGCAAACTGCCAGACGAATACGACTATGTATTGACTACTTACAGCCAAGTAAGTAATGGCGTGTATGAGTTTGACGAGAATGGTGCCCGAAAAGAGAAGAAACTTGCGAAGGGTAAGACATTCGGCGCTGCTGCCCTGAGCGGACAAAGAAGACGTGATGCTATCGAGAAACTGATGGATAACGCCTATCTTATCCTTGACGAAAGCCACACGGCTGGTGGCAATAGCGGTCAGGGTAACTACTTCCAACACATTATTCAGAAGGCAAAGAACGTTACCTTCTTCTCTGCAACCTTTGCCAAGAGACCAGACAACATGCCAATCTATGCTTTGCGTACTGCCATGAACGAGGGCGGTATGAAATCATCCGACTTGATTGATGCGGTAAAGCGTGGTGGTGCAACCTTGCAGGAAATCATGAGCCAGACCTTGACGCAATGCGGTCAGATGATTCGCCGTGAGCGAGATATGACTGGCGTAACCATCGACTGGAAGGCGATTGATGATCCTGAGCGAGTGCAGGAGCAGCGAGAACAGTATGACAGTATCATCGGATTGTTTAATGATATTATCAATTTCCAAAAGAAATATGTTACCGATTACGTTGACAAGCGCAACGATGAGCTGGCAGAAATACAGGCCACTATTGGAATCAAGAAGGGTACGGCTGCCCTGGGAATCAAGAATCAGCCTTTTGCCAGCAAGGCATTCAATACCGTTCAGCAGGTACTTCTCTCCTTGAAAGCGAAGTCTGCTGCAGAACGTGCAATCGACTATTTGAAGCAGGGAATGAAGCCTGTGATTGCGTTGAACAATACCAACGAATCGCAGACTGGCAACCTTGCGCTTGGCGAGGAAATGGACGCACCAGACTTGGGCACATCTTTAAAGAAGGGTCTGGAGGGTACACTTCGCTATACCCAGAAGGATGCAAAGGATAATAGTGAAAGCGGCTACATCAAGCTTTCTGATTTGGGCGATGAGGCAGTTGAGGCTTATCACGAACTAGAGAAGAAGATTGAGCAGACAAGTACCGGTCTTTCACTCTCCCCTATTGATGTTATCAAGAACGAACTGCAGAAGTCCGGCTATAAAGTTGGCGAGCTGACCGGTAGACAGACCGAGTTTGTTTATAACGACAACGGAACTGTTACCAAGGTAAAGCGTGCTGATACAGACAAGAAGAAACTCGCGCGCGACTTTAACGATGGCAAGATTGATGCGCTTATTCTCAACAAGAGTGCAGCAACCGGTATTTCCCTTCATGCTTCGAGCAAGTATAAGGACCAGAAGAAGCGTGTGATGATCGTGGCGCAGCAGCAGCTCGACGTAAACGATGAGGTTCAGATGCGTGGACGTATCGACCGAACCGGTCAGGTGGCTAGAGGTGCATACGAGTATGTGGTTTCCCTTATCCCTGCCGAGCAGCGACTGCTGATGATGTTTAAGGCTAAGTTGAAGTCACTTGATGCTAATACAACTTCTTCTCAGAAGAGTAAGTTCAACGAAATGGAAGTTGCCGATATTACCAATAAATATGGTGATAAGGTAGTTCGTGAGTATATGGCAGAGCATCTTGACCTTTATGCACGCATGGCTGATCCATTCGGATGGGAGAAGAGCAATGGCGATGATTTGTCTAGAATCGACCCACAGACTCTTGTTGCAAGCGGTAGCGGTGTTGGCGATGGCGAAGCTGGTGCCGATGCAAGCAAGTTGCTTGGGCGTATGGCTCTGCTGAGAGTTTCTGAACAGGAGAAGATGTTGCAGGAGATTGGCGAGCTTTATGCCAACGAGATTCAGCGACTCAACGAAATGGGCGAGAATGACCTTGAGATTACCGAACTGCCTTTGAAGGCTAAGACTCTCCATAAGGAAGTTTGGAAGCAGGGTGCAGAGCCGGGCGGCGATAACGCCTTTGCAGACAACACCTATATAGAAAAGGTGAACATGGCCATCTTGAAGAAGCCAATGAAGGCTTCTGAGGTGAAGGCTTCGCAGGATGGTTTGACTGGCGGTAAGACTTGGGATGAATACAAGACCGATAAGAAGGATGCCGTGAAGGAGTACTTCGACCAGAAGATTGCGGACGAGACTCAGAAGTATGAGGAGCGTGCCGTGAAGGCTGCAACCAAGGCTAAGGAGAAGTATGTCAAGGATGGCAAGAAGGGTCAGAAGGATTCGGGCATGAGCGATGAGCAGATTGAGAAGATGGCTGGCTATCAGTATGACAACATCTACAAGCAGGAGAAAGATAAGCTGAACGATGTGGTGAAGAACCTGAAAGCCAAGGCTGAAATGTTTGAGCGTGTGCTTGATACCTTCGATACTAACAGCGCTTTCGTTCTGCCTGCAGATATGAACAATCCTAACGAACTGAGCGGATTCGGTAACAGTTATGGTAGACTTATTGACATCAAGATTACGGATAACTTCTCGCCTAACGCCTCTTCTGTATCTTTTGCCACCTTGGATGGCAGAAGAAAGATTACTTTCCCTATTGCCGGCAAGGTGGGTTCTGGTGAAAACAAGGTGGATATTATCGGTTCTATCGACCGCATGACCAAGCAGGCTGCCGGTATGGGAGACAGCCATCTCAGAGTATTGAACCAAAACTTTGATAACTGGGATAGACTGACTAGCAATGAGAGCCGCAAGAATGGCTATATTGTAACTGGTAATCTGATGCAGGCTTTGGTTGACAGCAAGGATCAGGGCTTGGGCGGTCAGTTGGTGAAATATACAACTGATGCTGGCGAGGTGAAGACTGGTATCTTGATGCCAGATAGATTCGACCCTAAGGGCTTGACTACGGATGCACCTATCAACAGCGTGGTAGATAAGTTTGAACTTTCATCATGGCACGGCGGTATTGACGAGGTTACTTCATCGGATGGAGAAGTAAAGGTGAAGCGCATAGACAACAATCGTGGCAACTTCTACGAGCTTCGTGTACCGAAGAGCAAGGCGAAGGGCGGCAAGTACTTCATGGATAATGATTTGCTGAAACTGGTTAATGGCAATAACTTCGAGACCAGAGGCAACAATATGCTTGCTGAGTTCAAGCCAGAGCAGTTGAAGCCAGTACTTGACCGCCTGTCTAAAATGGGCGTGAAGGTGCAGGAGGAGCGCAATACTTCTGAGGATGAAGGTACCCATTTCCGTGAGGACCGAGGCTTGCAGTATTCTAAAACAGATACAAAAGATGTTAAGAATAGTAGAATCATTCCGGAAGATGTAGATAAAAATGTATCTTCGCAGATTGAAAAGAGATTCGATGATGAGGTAGAAAGACTTTATGGGGATTCTTCTGAAAAGCCTAACATAGAGAAAGAGGCTAACAAATATGCTGCAAAACAGTATATTGATACTTTTGAATATGACAAAAAAGGAAATCCTATTCAAAAGTATGAAGGTCTAAAATCTGTCATTGACTCGTTGGATAGTAAACTTAAAGATATAGAACAGAAATATGGATTCAACAGGAAATCAGACATCAACGAAATCAAAAGTGCTATTGGAACCGAAACAGCCGAAGGAGATTACTCCAGAGGAATGGGTGGAGTTTCACAAGGGGATAGTGTGCGAATATCCGGCAGAAAAGGGGTACTCTCAGATTACAAAGAAACGGCGCTCTCTTTGGCAGCAGCTCAAAGAGCTAAAGAATATCTTCTCGAAAGATACGATAATATCCGATTAAAGTATGGCCTCGAAGACGGAGATTGGGCTAGCAAAGAACAGGTTGAAAAGATTTTTAACGATTACAACAGTGATGCTGATGTTAAAAAGATTTTTGACCGCATTGCTGGTTTAGTTGATGTTCTTGGAACAAAGTTGAAAGGTGAGGCTTATACAAAGGTCAATGTAGAAGGGTATTATTATCACCCAAAGAACTACATATTGATTGATACAGATTTATTATCAGCAATTCGGTTCGGCAAGCAAGAACTTGCTTCTGCAATCTGCCACGAAATGTTGCATGTCGTGACATCGGACATCATCAACCTTTATCGAAAGGGTCATGGTGACTTACTGAATGAACGCCAAAGAAAGGCAGCAAAAGAGGTGGTTGATTTGTACGATAAAATCAACTCTTACTTTGAGAGACATTTTGAGGGGGCAAAGCCTTATGCGCTAACAAATCCTGCAGAAATGATAACTGAGCTAGCAAACCCTACATGGAGAAGAATCGCTGCACAGATGCCTGTCGCAAAGGGATGGTTCAGAAAGATTGTTGCAGCCGTTAGAAATATGCTTGGTTTCCCTCCAAAGGTTAGTGCGCTTGACAGACTGGACAAAGCTTTAGAGAACGTAATCAGAAATCTTGATTATGGTGTATTCCAAAAGGGCGCAGAGCTTAACGATGAGATTGTTAACAAAAAGGCTAGCATTCCTGTGTCCTCCCATATCACACAACTCTCAGAGAAGACTGGCGCAAAGGTGAACATGGTTTCATCGGTTGATGAAATCACCAACAAGGCAGCGAAGGCTGCTATTGAGGATGGCAGAAAGATTACTGGCTGGTATGACGAGAAGACTGGCGAGGTGCATCTTTACATGCCTAATATCCACGACAGATATACTGCCGAGAAGACCATCTGGCATGAGGTGGTTGGACACAAGGGAATGAGAGAGTTGTTTGGTGATGAACGATTCGACAAGTTCCTTCGTGATGTGTGGTACGACTTGGATAAGCCTGAGAATGCGGCTTTGAAGAAGCTGGTGGATGAGGAGAGAAAGTTCAATCCTCTGAATATCTATGATGCCATTGAGGAAGGTATCGCCCGACTCGCCGAGGACGGCAAGGGTGAAGCTGGCTTCTGGAATGGTATCAAGAATAAGGTATCTGATTTCCTTCATGAAATCGGTTATCGTATTGCTCCTAATACTAAAGATGTGAAGTACTTGCTCTGGTTGAGCAAGAACTTGCAGAAGAATCCGAATGATCCTTATTGGAAGCTTAGAGCCGAGGCGGTGAAATACCGTCTCGACCATGAGCGTATGCCTGCTGTTGTGGCGCATGATGGCATGTTCTACGGAAATGACGGAAAGGTTAGAAGTATGGATAATCTTACCAAGGCTGAGTGGAATGAGGCTACAGATGGTGAGATTCACTTCCGCACTACCCCATCTGCCGGCACGGCACTTGACAGATACCACCGTTCGCTTGATGAACATGGTTATATGTTCACCGAGAGCTATATGGACAATATGCTTTCGTTGAAGAAGTTGATGAATGCGATTGTGCCTGACAAGAAGATTGAAGATATTGCTTCTTCGGAGAATCCTTATATACTGCAGAACACCATGCAGGGTGCGATGAGTGATGCGGCTCAGATGTTTGAGCGCAACGTGATGAAGCCTCTTGACAAGGCCATGGCTGACGTACTGGATGCTTTCGATGGCAAGAAGGATGATGAGAAGATTAGAAACTTCAATCTCTACATGATTACCAAGCACGGCTTGGAGCGAAACCGTATCTTGTATGTGCGTGATGCCTTGAAGTATATGCGCATGAACGAGAAGACCAAGAAGCTAGCTGATACTGTGGAGTTCGATTGGAACAACGAGAAAGCTACCCTTGACGAGAAATTGGAGCGTGGAGACATCGACTTGAAGACTTATTATGAGCGCATGGACGATTTCATCCGTACCTACGTGGATAGTGACAATAAGTTTGATGCTGGCGAACATGACTATTCGGGTATTCACGCTATCCAGGAAGTGGCTAAGTCTTCTGATCCTTACGATGATGCTGAGGCTATCGCTAGCGTGATGGATTCAGAAGCAAAGATGGAGAGTATCAAGAAGGGGTCTGTTAAGGACTATTGGGATAAGGTGAAGGCTGCCACCCAGTATTCTATTGATACTGACTATAAGAATGGTCTTATCAGCAGAGAGCTTTACGGTCATGTATCTGATATGTTCAACTGGTATGTGCCTTTGAGAAAGTATGATGAGGCTACTGCAGAAGATACTTATGGCTACATTACCGAGCAGGGAGACCCGAAGAGTTACATCGGAAGCACGATCATGAGAGCGAGAGGACACAAGTACCTGAGCGAAACAAACGTGCTGGCGCAGATTGGTGCGATGGGCAACAGAGCCATTAAGAATGGTGGTATGAATGCTATTCGTCAGGCTTTCGCAAGATTCGTAAGAAACAACTCGAACAATAATCTTGTGACGGAGACTAGGGTTTGGTACGCCGATGACCCTATCACTCACATCACCGTGGAGCGTTATCCAGACATTCCCGAGGGCGCTACGGCTGATGAAATAAATCAGATAGTAGCAGACTTCAACATGGAAATGAAGGATTTGGAATCAAAGGGGTTGGCGACAAAGGTGTATCGAAGAGGAAGAATCGGCTATAAGTTCCAAAGAGCGGAGAATAAATCGCAGCATATCGTAGATGTGAAGATTGCCGGAAGGACCCATACCTTTATTATCAACGGAAATCCTAGAGCGGCGCAGGCTCTGAATGGATTGCTGGAGAACTCGGGCGCAAAGGGTATCATGAAACCATTGAGTTCTATTTCTAGAATGATGGCACAGCTGTGTACATCTTATAACCCTGAGTTCGTGATGCGAAACATCATGCGTGATGCGGAGTTTGCATCGAGCAACGTTACTTCTAAGGAGGGTGCAAGATATGGTGCGCTCTGGGCGAAGTACTATGCGCAGTTGGGATTGTATAAGGGTGCTTCAAATATCAGCTTCAAGGATTTGAGCGGAACTACTGGCTTGGGCTTGTTTGCCAAATATCGTAACGGAACACTTGATATGAGCGACAAGGTTCAGCGATATTTCAAGGAGTTCATGGAGAACGGCGGCGAAACCGGTTGGGTTCAGATCAAGAACATGCAGGATTGGACCAAGGAGTACAAGAAAGATGTGAAGAGCGAAAGAAGCAAGATTGACAAGGGCGGTGCTGCCCTTCGTGACTTCTTCTTCGGAAATCTTGCGAACATCAACGAGGTGGCTGAGAATATCGCCCGATTCGCTACCTACTGTGCGAGCCGAGACAGTAACCGCTCTATCATCCGTTCGGTCTATGATGCGAAGGAGGTATCTACCAACTTCAACCGCCATGGAAGCGGTGATGCCATCAAGAGTTTCAAGAACGGAGAAATGACTGGCGGCAAGGCGGCTGCAAGATGGGCTTACGGATTTACGGCTAGCTATCTGAGACATTGTTCTATGTTCTTCAATGCCGGTATTCAGAGTACAAATCTTCTTGTGAAGAACTTGAAAAATCATCCTGTGGGTACTTCTATCAATATGCTTGCCATTCCTTTTGCCCTCGGTGCGCTGGCTGCACTTGGTAACAATGTGCTGATTGCGAGTGAGGATGAGAAGGACAGAAAGGGAGTGAAGGACCCATACGGCGAGTTGCCTGACTACGTGAGAAGAAACAATCTCTGCATCTACAAGGGTGGTGGCCAGTTTGTTACTATTCCGCTTGCCATCGAGTTGAGAGCCTTCTATGGTTTGGGTGACTTGGCGGCTGGATTGACCTTCTCGCCAAACGTGAGTGGACAGAAGAATCCTGCCTTGGATGCTGTAGGCTGTATGTCGCAGCTTGTGCCGGTGATGGACTATCTCGGTAACTCTTCGGCTGGCAAGGAGCCATTGAATGAGACGATCAAGGCTATTTCTCCTTCTGCCCTATCTCCTTTCGTGGAATGGGAGTTAAACACCGACTGGAAGGGTGCACCGATTGAAAGACGTGGTGACTGGAATGAAAATTCCCCTGCTTGGCAGAGAGCCTACAAGGGTGTGCCTGACGGATATATGGCTGTGAATAAATGGGTGAATGCCCAGACCAACGATGTAGCCAAGGGTAATGAGGATATGCTGGGTAATAGTTTCCTGGATATGGTAACGAACCCTAGTATGCTGAATCATTACATCGGTGGTATAGGTGGTGGCGCTGCTACCTTTACTGATCGTGCTATCGGTGTTATCAAGCATGGCAAAGACACGGAAACCAAGGATATTCCTTTCCTTCGCTCTCTTCTTTATACGCCTAGTGAGCAGAGCAGTTTGCAGCGAACCAAGAGCAAGTGGTATAACTACAAGGACGAAATGGAGAAGACCATGGCCAACGTGGACCGCCTGAAATCGAAGAACGTTCCGATTGACAAGAGAATCACGAATATCGGCGAGTATTATCACTTCCAAAACTCCAAGGAGGCTGCCAAGGTCAGAATCATCGAGCTGGCAGAGAAGCAGATGAAGCGATGGAAGAAACTCAGAGATAAGTCTTCTGATACCGAGAGCATCAACTTCGCTAACCAGAATATTGACAGGATCATGATGGATGCGGTGGATGAACTGGATAGATTGGAATAAATAAATAAAGGAGTGGGCGGTTGGCTCACTCCTTTATTTTTAATCATACTCAGCTTCAGATTCTATATCAGATGCAGCATCATAAGCATCATCAATATAATCGTCATCTATTGATGATTGAATATCGCTTGCACGAGATTTAATTTCATCTAGTTTTTCTTGAAGTTCCTCTATGTAATCCCCTTGATTACTAATTATTCTTTTCAAATTTTCTATTGTGTCATTCTTACATTCTATTTCATCTTGGAGTTCTTGTTTTGATGGTCCACATGAAATAAATATAATACAAATCAATAATGTTAGATATTTCATACTACCTCTTTTTAAAACATAACTTACAAGCCTTTCGATTTTCTTTCTTCGCTTGTTTTATACTTATCTTCTTTATCTCACCAGTGCATCGGCGCAGTCCTTTACAGTTGTTCGTCTTGTGGTAAGCATAGGCAGTTGGACCTGTGCAAATATATGCGTCTCGGTTTTTACCTGCTGAACAGAAAGAAAATAAACACATAACTAAAAAACAGAATATTATTATCTGTTCAAGTTTTGGATTTCTAGGATATGCCATATTTTAATCCCCCATATAACCTAATTTTGGTGCACCATAATATGTGGCTCTAATATACTTTACTCCATCATCCAAGAATACCTCTATATAATATCTGTTATCATCGTTGCTTCCCTTGACCAAGACATAAGAATCGCTAGTTATTCTTTTGTTATTATAGTCTTCATTGTTACACCAAGAATGAACTATATCAGCGTAGCTATCTGGCTCATGGAATTTGGAGAAAGAAGAATCTAAGTGCTCATCGGCAATAAGATATATTTTCTTACCTACAGTGATTTTCTCGCTATCGAGAGTGAACCAATAGCCATCGCTGGTATAGAACCAAATACGGCTTTTATCCATCTCCACATTATTTATTTGATGAGTATTACCGTCATAGATGATTTCATTTTTTACATCATCATAGCTATCACTACTGCAAGCGCACAAAGTGAATACAGCTATCAGCATCAATAAAAATTTCTTCATAATTCAAAATAGTTAAGCGTTATTTTCTTGCAAAAGTACAGAAAATATTGATAGGTTGTCGGTTGCTGGCGGTTTTCTTCGCAGTTTAGATTTTTGCTAAATAAATGAGCAGGAGGTGACTCAGCATAAAATGCTGAGGAACAGTGGTTTAGAGGGCGTAAATTTTATTTTGAGCATAGTTAGGCAGAGCCTCATCTTCTTCGTAACTTTGCACCAAGTTCAATAGTGAACGAAACGAATAATCTATTTTATTATGTCAGAATCTAAGACATACATCTTTGGTGAAAACCAAAACGGAGGTTCAAACGGAATGCTTGGACTTCTTGCTCCTCTGCTCCAGAAGCAGGGTGTAGATCCAAATGTGCTTCTCGCCATGAAGGGTAACAATGGCTTCGGCGGTGAAGGTGGTTGGTTCATGTGGGTTATCTTCCTCTTCTTCCTTATGGGTTGGGGTGGCAATGGCTGGGGTGGTTTCGGCAATAACGGCCGTGGCGGTCTTGCTAACGAGATTAACAACGACAATGGTCGTGCCCTCTTGATGGATGCCATCGGTGGTAATCGTAATGCACTCAGCAATTTGGCTACTCAGCTCAACTGTACCGAAGGTCAGATTCAGAATGCCATTTCTGCTTTGACTTCTCAGGTTCAGAGTGTAGGTAATCAGGTAGGTATGAGTGGCATGCAGACCATCAATGCTTTGCAGCAGGGTAACATGCAGATTGCTCAGCAGATTGCAAACTGCTGCTGCGAGAACCGCTTGGCTATCTGCCAGCAGACTGGTACCTTACAGAATGCCATCAACAACGTGGCTGTAGGTCAGGAGCGTGGCTTCTCTAACGTAGCTTACGAAACCCAGCGCCAGATTGCGACTTGCATAACGCCATCAAGGAAAGCACTCAGACCATCGTTGACGGTCAGAAGCAGGCTGAGATGCGTGAGATGCAGAACAAGATTGATTCTCTGCGTGAGGAGAACAGTACCTTCAAGGCTTCCGCAATGACTTCACAAATCGTGGGTCAGGCTGTAGCACCAATCAATCAAGTTCTGGCAGGTCTGCAGAATGAGGTAGCTGGCATCAAGTGTAAGCTGCCGGAGACAGTAACTACTCCTTACAGCCCATTTACCGCGGTTCCTAACTGCGTGGCTTATCAGGCAGGATTGTATGGTTTGAATGCTGCCAACAATGCAGGATTCTGGGGTTAAAGAAAGGAGGCTGCTATGTTATGGTTAAGACCTTTTACTTGGGTGAATCGTAACGGTTCGGCGGCTATCGCTTCTACAGGCGTGGTGGTGAATACTGCCAATGTGGTGTTCACCTTTAAAAACCACGCCTTCGTGAATGCCAACTATAGGGGTACGATTTTCGTAAATCTGAAACAGGCTATTCCGACTGGAACGACTGGTACGCTGCCTATCCTTTTCGAGACCAACGGCGTAACCCAAGCCGTAACCAAATTCAATGGTGAGGCATTAACGGTTGCAGACGTGCCGGGAACTGGAGTTGTTCAGCTCTGGTTTGAGAGAGACACTAACACCCTTCAGTTAATGACGGGTATTGTTTAACAAACAGAATAGATAATAGGAGATTACATTATGTTTCAAGGTTTAAGAACAAATTCTTTATTCTATGTCCTAGATAAGGGCGAAAACCCGAACTTGCAGATTGGTCAGGTTGTTTCGGTTAGCAACCCTCAGACGAAATATCCTACCTTCAATAATGGCTTCACGCCTCAGCCTATGGAAACTGTGGTTGATGTGAAGGTGAAACTGAACGATGAGGAGGTGGATTTCAAGCAGCTACCTGCCAACGGACAGATAGCCAACGACAAGAACCTTGTGGTGAGCGACAACAAGGAAGCCATGAGTGCAGAGGTCGATACGATGCTGAGACAATCCAAGGCGATACTGGAGAGCGTAGATTACCACAAGAAAGTCGTTGATTCTTGTGAGGGAATGCTATTGCAACTCAACCCCCAGATAGCCAAGGAGAGGGAACAGACTGAGAAGATCAGCAAGCTGGAAGGCAAGGTTTCTGGCATGGAGGGCAAGCTCGACAAGATGATGGGATTGCTCCAACAGGCGATAAACAAGTAATCTCCTATCTATTCACTTTAAAAATCTTAAAATTATGATAATGGTTGAGATTACAGAAGACAAGTTTGATGGCTTGTATGAGAATGTGGAGAAAGGCTTGCGCTACTTGGATAAGGCTATGAACTGCCTGGGCGAAATGAAGCGTGAAGGCAGGCGTGACCGATACGGCGAGCGCAACCGCATGCCCGATTACAGAGGTCGTGGAGGCAGAAGTGGTATGCGAGAGCATGAAGAGTACGACGACATGCGCCAACGTGACGACAGAGACCGTGGAGAACGTGATTATCGAAGCTACGGCGACGAGTATTAACTAACTTGGGGTTTGGTAGTGAAACAGATTTCGTTACCAAACCCTTTTTAATATCAGAAAGATTATGGAAAGAAAATACAGACAATCTTTGAACGCCTACGATTATCAGCCGGAAGAAATGAGGGCTTACCTTCGCTACAATGGCTGGCACTTCAATAAGAAGATGTGTGAGTGGGCAGTGAAGCAGATGCGGAAGAACGGTAAGCCTATCCGCATGATGAGCAAGGATGATATTGAGGACATTCTGAAAAAGAATAATATCGTGCTGGAGAACAATGTGGGCTATGATGCGGTTTACATCGCACACATGTGTCTGGCTGATTTCTACGGCTCGTCTATCACTGAAGAAAAACAGATGGCCCAGTTCATCAAAGACTACGTGGATGATGAGGATCAGCAGGACGGTTTCATCTTCAACCGCTTCTATGCAGACACATCTTTCAATGGTGTGGGCATTCCTTGGGAAGAGATTTTGTAAAATATGACTGAGCAAGAGATATATTTGGAAAGGTATGACTGGACGGTACATGTGATGTATGATGTTCATTCTAAGGATGCCATGAAGGTAAGAAGGCATCTTCGTGATTTGGGATGCAGCGGCATCCCTCTCGAAGATGCCTGTAATCTCGTGCTCGAAGGTGAAGCCAATAAAGGGATAACCTATTCCAATGTTGATATAAGAAAAACGGTGGTTGTTATAGGATGGGCTACTTCAAAGGCAGAATACATGAACAGCCTCAGCCACGAAATGCTACATGTGGTTCAGCATATTTCTGAACAGTTTTTGATAAATATGTATGGGGAGGAGGCTTGCTACTTGCTTGGTGGATTGGTGCAGGCTTGCTGCATAAGAAAAGGGTGAATCTTTCGATTCACCCTTCTTCTTTATCTTTATGGTTTACTCCCCATACTTTGGTTCTTCATACACTAAATTATGCTCATCTACGTAAGCCTTTGCTTCTGAGTATATGTCAAACTCTACTGCGGTGGCATTCACGGATGGGTATACCTCAGCATTGTCACCTTCCTCTGTGAGAGTGAGCACCATCTTGGTTCACTCATATACTATCTTGTACTTCATTGTTAACATATTCAGTTCCTTGATATTTTAATCTTTTATTAATTGTTCTAATGTGTAGCCCTGCTGCTGTAACTTCTGTACTGCAGCATCTGACGCTGGTGTGCGATGGCTATTCTGGAAGTACCATTTTTTAGTATTTCCAACAGTACATTCTGCCATATTCTTGATGAAATTATCAGTATCTGTTGAAGTGGCGAACTTGATATTTCCCATGATTTTCTCCATTCTGCTTGGACGGAGTGAATCACTGCTCCAAGTATTTGGCAAAGTAAAGTTTGAAAAATAAATAAATGACTCCAAGTTTGCGAGCGAGGAGATGCTTCCTTTAATGCCTGAGTCTGTTGATGCTATGCTCTTTAACTTTAAGCATGTAGCAAGGGAAGACAAGTTGCCAGTTGTATTGCTACGTTCTATTTTCAGATCTTCTAGGTTGTAGCATGAAGACAAATCCTGTAAATCACACTCTATAGATTTGCTATCGCCAATATTTAACGATTTTAAGTTTGGAAGACAAGATAAGACATTAATGTTACCTGTAACCTTAGAGCAATTAAGGCTAATTCTCTCCAAAACATTCAGGTCTGCAATCTCTGAGAGGTCACCTTCTTGCTCTGAGTTTGCCAAATAGAGAATACTCAAATTTTTGCAGTACTTATTAATGTCTTCAAAGTTGACATTAGCTCCATAAGTGTAAGTAGAAGAAATTTTTTTTATATTATATTTATCCTTCACTAGCAGCAACCCCTTGTCTGTCTTAGTAAAGGTAACTGCGTAAGAAGTTGTCCCACCATAATCATTTCCGATTTCAGGATTACCTACTCCTTTCCATTCTGATTTAGAACCTTCAAGTTCTAACTTACCTGTAACGGATGCGTTATTGTTGTTATCCGTGCCCTTCATGTCTATTCTAATAGCACCAAGGACAGGGAAATTACCCCTAACGCTTCCTTTCCATCTTGTAACTAAAACTTTACCCATAACTGTTATTTTTTAAAATAATTATCAAATGTGTTTAATAAATTCCCGAATGTGTCAGAAAGTTTTCCTGTAGTATTCTGACTATCTCTTACACCCCATTTCTTGATACCATTCTCGAAGTCGGAATAATCAATATTACTCTGTAAATCAGAGACTATGGCATTGAAGTTGCTTATGTTAAGTATTGTACTTCGCAACTCAGCATATCTTTCACAAATCTCTTGCCAATACAGAGTCTTTAATTTTATCCATACGGTGTTAGTTTTGTCTGCCTCAAGATTGTAAGAGTACACTGAGAAGGATAAATCTAGGTCATAGAGAAATGGAGAGAAGATTTGTTTGTCTTTCCCACTATAAAGAATCAGGTTATGTATGTCATTATCTCTTAGCCTAAACAATTGAATAAAAATAAAATAGTCTATCCAGTCATTAATATTCATGTGTTTCGGAGCATTTTCCTTGGTGAAGTCATTTCCATTAATGAATTGATAGAACTTTTCTACGGCAACTCTGTTACTCTCAGTTGGCTCATCATTCATTTCATCTTCCCAAGTACTCCAATCAAATTTAGCCCAATTACATCCTACTCCTCCACTGATAATCATTCCATCTTCATCACCTGAAAGCATGTAGTTAGCCTTGTCTTTCTTATAGCCAAAGAACTGAACACCATAAAACTCACCTCCTACAGATGTGCATACAGGAAAAGATTTAATAATGCCAGTTGCTCCAGTTGCAATGATGGATGAAGCACTCCATGGATATTGCTCATTAAAATTACGTAACTCCTTAGCTTGTAAATACAGACGAAAGATAATTGGCTCTTTCAGTTTTGTATCATCAGAGTAATAAGACTTCAAGTTGAATTTGTCTACTTTCAATAACTCTCCAATTTTCAATTTCACCTTGCTTTTGTAATCTGACTTAACAAAGGCATATCTATAGTTCTTCTGTCTGTTGTATAAGGTTGATGAACCTTGAAAGGAAACCAACACGTTATATGTTCCTTTAAGATAGCTGCCAAAGTCTATATCGACTACACACCAATGCTTTATTTTTTTACTGATTTTCCATGTTCCAACATTAGGTTTATCTACAATTTTTGTGACTTCAATAGAAGTAGGATTTACAGTATATGAGCCGTCACTATCCTTTGTAAGTGATGAAATCACATAAGACTTGCCTTCAACCTCCTTTACATCAGAAGGTACATAGAAATCCAAAGATACACTTTCAGATGTTATAGAATAGACACCATCAGTATTTTGAAGTGTTGACTTAACAAAGTACTTGTAGGGAGTCAATCCTTTTTGCGCATTAGCTTGTGTGTCTTCATTGACAAGCATAGCTAAAATGCCATCCTTATCAGAATATCCCTCATTGGCTGTAAGATAAAAAGTTTCTTCCTTGATGTTTGTGTACCCATACTTAGGGAGATTCATAGTGCGAGGAACACTAGTAGCTTGTGGAGCCCCACTATTGGTGTTTGGAGATTCTATAGAACGGAATATTACATGACGGTTCTCATGCACATTTCCATTCTTGTCAATATATCTCAATATATTATTATTTGAATCAATCAGAAGTTCCTTATAATCCTCAACTTCCTTTTCCTCTATTGTTCTATCATCAAGGACAATCTTGTTCTTAAACTTTACCGAAACATAAAAAAACTTGTTCCCATCAGTGGTTATGCCTTCTAAGGTATGTCCATCGGCATCTGTCTCAACTGCCATATACTCAGGATTTTCCTGCAAAGAGAAAACATCAAGAAGTTCTTTGAGATTGGTATCTATTGTACCTACCTTCTCCTGCAATGATACAAGGTCTGCTTGAAGCTGAGAGACAACTTGCTTCAAGGCATTAACGGCATGGATTTCACCAATGATTTGGCCGTCTCTTCTGATACCAAGAAGAACATGATTATGTGTATCAAGCCAGACAGCAAAGAACTCTTCATTCTGCTCAACGTGATACATTTCATTAAGAGGAAAATATGGTTTTCCAGTATCTCTGTAGATAGCGAAGAGAAGTCTATCCTCAGAATCTATTACTGCATGGATGAACTCTTCATTCTCAATAACTCTGAAGCACTCTTTTACTTCATCCTCAATGAGAGATTTGCCTTCCTCTTTGTCTACCTTTGTATCTTGAAGATTCTTGATTTCGTTGTTTTTGAGTGACTGAATTTTGTTATTTAGAGATTCTGTCAACTCTGTGCGAAGCTGGATGATAGATTCCTGAATGGCGGTATCGGTAGCGATCAGTTCCTCTATTTTCTTCTGGATAGGACGAGGAATACCGACTGCCCAGTCTATACTACCATCTACACGGATTCCCCAAAGGAACTTGTTTTCTGCATCTGTGTAGACACGCAACCACTCCTCATTGGTTTCGTAGTGACCGAGATTATTAACAAGTTCATCAATGGCATTCTGAATGTTTTGAGCATCAAGACCGCTCTGTGTGTTGTCGTAGGTTACTGCCGAACCTACAGATGCGCCACCACTGATAGCTATGCCATCTACGGTGTCCTTGATTTGCTTGGTCTTGGTTTGCAGGTCGGAAATATCATCATCGTTAGAAGAGATTTGCCGCTGATGATCTACAAGCGTGCTATCTACATTCTGTATCGTCTCTATGAGATTTTCAGGAAGACCTGCAGCCGCCTTGAAGATTTGAAGCAGTTCCTTGTCGAACTTATCCTGTGTAACGGATTCTGGTGCTAACTTTGAATTAGTAACAGAACCTTCGGCAAGTTTCTCTGTTGTGACAGACTTGTCGTTGAAGTCGGCTGTCTTAATCAGCGGCACCTTCGTTCCAAGCTTTTCATCTTGTCTAAATGTAGGCATATTTTATTTCTTTTGGTTCTGTAGAAGTGAATATCTGAATTTGGACGGTATCGGGAATAACCGAGATACGGAACTCGAAGGACTGGGTATCCTTGTGGCGACGTATCGGGACGCGAGGGAAATTTCCCTTATCATCTGACTGACGGATAACCACCTTTCCTTTTTCCCTTAGCGTGATTCTTAGGAAAATATCACGGTGAAGAGTAAGGATTGGAGTTACCCACGCAAGTTCATTGGCATCGTATGTGGCTGTAACATTCTCCATATCGTCTTTATTTTGAGGTTTGATTTACGCCTAGCTGTTGCAGGGCGATGGTGTACATCTGACTAGCTTTGGTATCATCGTAGGCTGAGAGGAGCAGAAAGGCGATATAATAGATGAAGGCATTCTTCAGTTTGTCCGGAATGGAAACATCTGTTGTGGAAGCGTCTGTGCTCACAGACTTAGGTACGCCCACATAGGTAATGACCGCCGTTGAAGTCTTGGGCTGCATGAGGATCTTGATTGGATTCTCTCGCATGATGGCAGCCTGTGGGCGATCAATGGTACCCTTGGCGGTATCGTCGTACATCATAAGAGCTTCATTATCGGTGTCCTCTACTGGGGTGACTGCCTTATACCAAGAAGCGCCACGAATGCGGTTGATGGTAATAATCTCCATATTGGAAGGCATGGTGATAACACCGATGTTGTGATTAGAATCAAAATCGGACACCTGAATTGTGTCGGAAGTCGAGCCTATGCTCTTGGAATCGGACAGGGCAGGCGAAGATGCAGCAGTAATGGCTATCCAATGCAGCGCATCGTTTATCTTCGACTTGATAATGTTGTCCATATACAAATCATCCTTCTCATCGGTGATTTCCGATGTGTTGTTGGATTCCTCGTCTATGCACCAACGTACTGCCTTTATGATTTCCTCTATACTCATTTACACCTTATTATATATATTACTCCTTGCCGTAATCAGGGAAAATAATACCAGCCTTGTCTGCATGCTTCATAGCAGTTTCAAGAGTTCTGCAATCCTTGTCAAAACGATTGTTTATGTAATTAATAATTTCTTCTGATGTACGGATACCTGTTACCTCCTCTTTCTGTGACTTTTTTGTAGTCTTCTTTGCCGGCTCATCTACGGTAGACTTTAATGCGGCATTCTTTTCTTCTTCGAGTTTAGCCTTTTCACCAGGGTACTCCTCTTCCTCATGGTCGAGAACAACAGTATTGTTGGCAAAAAGCAAGCTAGACTCTAGAAGTTCCTGACAGTATCGGTTTCGCAGCGTAAGTGAAGGATATTTGTTTATAATTACATTACCATTTGCGAAAGGATAGCGAACCTGATTACCCTGCTTACCTGAAAGCAGATAGCTAATGCTATTTTGATTTACTCGTGCTTTATATGTCTTAATCATATTTATTCTTTATAAATGGTGGGCAGAGCAAGATGCACCTGTCCACCGATGGTTTATAGTGATAATTTACTGCGCTGTATCTTGACCAGCATAGATAGCCCAAGCGGTGCCAGTGTAGTATAAAACTGTACCTGCCTCATACTTGACATCATCAGTAGGAGAATTAGCACCCTTTAAGGTGTAGTTTTGCGTGAGCGCAACCTTCATACCCTTTGATGGATTCTTAGGAAGTTCCTTAGCAGAAATGATGGCATTAAGTGACTCTGTGGCAATCTTAGCAATCTTATCAGCAGGACCAACCAAGATTGAGTTGTAACCACGAAGTGCTACACTATCTGCCTCCTGATGAATCCAACGCTTAGCGTCACGGACCTCGCCACCTCCCTTAGACATATCATTGGTCTGCTCCTTCTTGCCAATCTTGACGTATCGGCGAGAAGCCTTAGGGTCAAAGATAACCATGAAGTCAGACATACCCAAGAGATCGAGAGTCTGAGTCCAAACAAAATCAATAGAGCCGAAGGTGTCTTTGAATCGCTTGAAGGTAAGGTCGAACTCGTTGTGATTAATGAAGTCGTTCTGATGGCTTCCCTCCAACTTGATATTCTCCAAACGTTCGATAGCATTCTTACCACAGAAGGCAAAACAACGATCATTCTCGGAGAATTCCGTGAACTGGAGTTTGGAAATAGCAATCAAATCGCCAAGCGTATAAGTATCACCGATGGAGTATGTGTTGGTGAGCTGATTGATGATACCCTCAGAGGTATAGACATCTTCAATCTGTCCGTCGCCGGTCTCTGCCTTGAAGCGAGACTTGCATCCAAGCAAATAAGTACGCTCTGCACGTAGGTTATACTTGATGATAGCATCGGTCTTTAGGTCGGCAACTGTAATAGGCTGCTCCTTCTTTACCTTCTCGTAGTCATCTGTAAACACGATGTTCAAGAGTTTCTTCTGAACATACACTTCTTTCTCGCGTGGCTGGAAGTTTTCTGGTGTAATGGTGAGCTGAGACTCAGAAGCTGCAGATGCACCAGCAAGGAACGTTGTTCCAACAGGGATTTCCGGGCAAGTCATGTTGTCAAGATTGTCTCTTGAGTCTCCACTAACCTTCGGCTTTCCGTTGACAGCCTGCATAACCGCTTTTTTACCGTTAGCCTCAATTACATAAAGCATCAGTGTACCCTCTGTCTTGGTCTGTGAGCCAGCAGCATAACCGGGAACACCAGAAGCAAAAACAGTAGTGCCTTTATAGAATGGGCGAATAGAACCAGAGAAGTTCGTTGAATTAATCTCGATGGTGTCAGCAGTTTCAATTTTCTGAATAGTCTGTCCATCAAGAGTTTCGCCACCAACACGCTGATGCGAGATTGACCAGTTCTTAATATTTACTGTTTTTGCCATACGGCGAACAATAGAAAGAAGCGGTGTCTTGAAAGGATAGAACTTAACAATCTCACTATCCCACTCCTTGTCAAGCAGACCACCCTCACGAAGCTGTGTACTAGAAGCCTGAGAGCCTGTAAGGTCTTGACCGTCTTTTTTCCCACCAGGGCTAAGCCTGTCGTTAGCATTAGGGTCTACCGGCTCTTTTGCGGCAACAGTCTCTTTACTTGCAGGATTTACACCCTCGTCACCAATTTGTGGCTCCACAAGGTCTGCTGCAGCCATTATACCACCACCTGTAACTACGGCAACAAGCATCAGAATCATCTTCATGATGAACTGACCGCTCATAAAATTCTTAAAACAATTTTTCTTCATTTTATACATATATTTATGGATTAATTACTTCTAATATCATCAAAGAAACTTTCACGTTTCTGTTTCTTTGCCGGTTTATTTCCTGCGCCTGAACTAGAAAGCGAAGGAGGAATGCCTTCCGTGCTAGAAGAGCGAACCTTATTCTGAATCTTCTCGTTTCGGGCTTGCATAGCCGCCTCGTCGCGCGCCGAAGTGATGTCGGAATCGTAATTGTTGGCATTGTGGAGCATCTTCCAAATATCATCTGAAATATCGCCACTCTCTACCTTGTCGTGAATCTCGTAAATCTGGGACCACATATCCTGTGCATCATCGGGATAGAGGTTCATCAGGCGTTCAAGCGACTTGCGCATGTTTGCAGTAACCTTCTCGGTAGCCTCGTTCTGTTCAGCCACGTCCTCGTTGTGCTTGGCGAGAATCTCAGCGAGTTTCTTGCCGCCTTCAGGATCATCAAGCAACGTCTTTACATCAATACCCAAGCGAGCCATCGCATCAAACGGATTGTCGTCCGGATTTTTCTCCATATCCATCGCCAGAGCAGCGAGCCACTTGTGCTTATCGAATACTTTAGACAATGCCTTACCGCTCTGTTCGTACTGTCCGAGCAAATCAGCATCATCATTCATTGCCGCATAACGAGCTTCCTTGTCTTCGAAGTCGATGTCAGCATGGCGTCTCTTGAACCGGTCAGAGAAAGCCTTGCGATTAGGGCGGTCCTCTACAGGAGCTTCATCTGTAGCAGCCTCTACAGGTGGAGCCTGTTGTGCGCCACCTTCCTCATTCATCTGTGCTAATTCTTCTTTTGTCATATCTCTATACTGTTTGAAACTTTTCGGCAAAAATGCAAATAATTTGAAGAAGTTTTGCCGTGCTCCAACCTTGCGCTTGGTGGTTGGTTGGAACACGGCAAAGAAAGCCATGTTTTTGCCTATTTTTGCGCCTATAATTAATAATGTATAAGAAAATGGCAAAGGCAAGAATACTGACACTTAGCAAAGTGATGCCTCAACATAACAAGTATGACTCGGTTAAGGCTCGCAAGCGAAGACAAGAACACGGCAAGGACGAGGAGTTACTCAGCCGATGCAGAAATGCTTGGAATAACCTGAGCGGTGTGCGAGAAACGAGGGCGAGAACGATGCGCTACTGCATGGGCGACCAATGGAGCGACACCATCAGAGTATACCATCATGGCTACTGGGAAGAAATGACGGAGCGCACCTATATGGAGAGGCGCAACCAGACACCTATGAGCAACAACATCATGGTGAGCATTTTGGAATCTATTGCCGGTCTTTATGCCAAGCAGGGAACGGAACCGGTCTGCTTTGCAAGAGATAGCGACTCCCGGCAACTGAGCGACATGATGAGTGCCACGATGCAATGCAACTGGCAGACAACGTACATGCAAGACGTGCTGAACCACGCTATTAAGGACTATCTTATGGGCGGTCAGATGTTTGTCAGAGAGAGTTGGGAGGCAAAGGAACTAGAAATGCCAGACTCATGGACAGACGCGATGGAACCCGACCACATGTTTTTTGAGTGCGGCAGCGACCCACGACACAACGACGTGAGCCTTATCGGTGTGCTGCATGACGTGAGCCGAGAAGACTTGTATCAGAAGTTTGCCAAACAGGAATATGGGCTTACAGAAGAAGATCTGAACGCCATCTTTGATATTTATCCTTCGGACGATAACAGCTACGGCTATGAGTTTAACGAAGAGAAGGCGTTGGAGAATCTCTGTTTCGACCATAGCAACAAAGGAAGACATTACTCTAGAGTGATTGAGGTGTGGACCACGGAAACCAAGCCAAGACTGCAATGCTTTGACCCTATTGCAACTACAGGAACCGGTGCTTACTTCCGTATAGACTTGGATGATACTGCGATGATACAGAAGCTGCGCAACGATAATATGAAGCGCAAGCAGCAGTATGACGAAATGGGTATAGCGGAAGAAGACAGAGCCTACATTACAAGTGAAGAGATAGCTGATAAGTACTGGTACTATACCTACATGGCGCCAGACGGAACTATCCTCTGTCAGGGCGAAACACCATACGATTATAAAAGCCACCCTTTCACGATGAAACTCTATCCGTATATCAACGGAGAGATTCATCCATTCCTTGCCAACATCATAGACCAACAGCGATACATCAACCGACTGATTGTTATGAACGACATGGCTATCAGAAGCAGTTTCAAGGGATTCAAGATGATTCCGACGAATGTGCTTAACGGCAGAACGCCAGAGCAGTTTATGGAAGAGGCGGTAGAGTATGACGGATGGATATTCTACAAGCCATCGGTAAAGACACCGAATGTGAAACCGGAGATTATTACATCGAATGCCGTGAACATCGGTACGAATGAACTCTTGCAGATAGAGCTAAACCTGATTCGAGAGGTTACCAACGTGAGCGGTGCTTTGCAGGGTAAGACTCCATCGGCAGGAACTTCGGCAGCCAGATATGCACAGGAAAGCCAGAATGCAACCACGTCTCTGTATACCATCCTTGCCGACATGGACGTGTTTACGGAGAAACTGGCAACCAAGAAGTGCATGACTATCCAACAGTACTACGAAGACGGAAGAAGGGTTTACGACCGGAACTTCAATGCGGTTTACAAGTACGACCGCCTTTCGGCAAGAGATATTCACTTCAAGATCAGCATCAAGAATGCAGCAGCTACAGCAGCCTTCAACACGATGCAAAACGATACGCTTGACAAGCTTCTTGAAATCGGCGGTATCAACATCATCCAGTATCTGCAGAACCTCAACGCACCATTTGCAGACAAGTTGCTTGCCAGCGTACAGGAGCAACAGGCTCAGCTCGAACAGATGTATCAGCAGCAACAGGCAATGGCTCAGCAGCAAGGTGGCGGTCAAGTAGAGAACGGAATTGTGCAGGGTGCAGACCAGAATGCAGTAGCACAAGCACAGAGTGCATTAGGATATAACAGAGCAGCATAAGGTATGGAAGTACAGATAACGATAGAAATGGAGAAGGTGATGAGTGAGGTGAGCAAACACTTCGCTCTCATCGGAAAACGCCTGAAAGATAAGAACGGCGATACGATGTTTGCCAAGACCACCCTATCTTCGGAAGAGAAAGGTATCATGAAGCAGTATATCAACGCTGCGGCAGAAACATTTGTAGCAGAGCTGGCACCACAAGTAACCTATTACAAGAACGGAGACGCGATGGTGATTAAGTTCGAAAACAGCAGATGGGCAGACGGAGAAGACGGTATTACCGTTCCATTTGAAGGCAACTTCATGGGGTATGTGATAGCCTATGTATCGAATGCGGTATTGGGAATGACTGAGGCAGAACTGGCACAGAAGTATGCTGCGGACATGGCAAACCATATAGCAGCGGCCATTAAGCTGATTTATCATAAGACTCCACCGGCAAGCAGCAACAAGAGTCTGGCAGACATGACAGGCGAAATAATCATTGACTAAAAAGGATAAGCTATGATCATAAAATTTCAAATTATCAAATCGGTAGTGATGGAGGCAGTAAAGTCGACAACCTACCTGAAAGCAAAGATAGATACTGCGGCAGACGAAAAAGCAGCGAAAGTAAGCTTTAACGAGGCTGCCGGCGACGATGATGTTCACGAAAGAACGCTGACCCACGACTTTGATACAGCATTGGAAGTATTGAAGACCATCTTCGTAGACTATCTTGTGCCAACGCCCCAGACTATTGGCGATAACGCCATCTACTATGGAAGCGGAACGGATGATATAGTGGAGTTCACTCTATCAGTATCAAGACGTTATAACGGAACGCTGACCGACGCACTGGCTAGGTTGTCTGCAAAATACGTGGAGGACTACATGATATACCAGTGGTGGCTGAAAACAACAAACCTGAAACAAGCGGAGCCATACCAAGCTACACTTGCATCAGATGAGATAGCCATCAGAAAGTGCTTCGTGATGAGTGGCCCGGTGGTCCCTACCGTTCCTTATCCAACCGAGCTGACCACAAAGGTGAATGGTGAGGGCGTGGAAGGTGAGATAACTCTAGAGAAAGGAGAGGAAGCTACCCTATCCTACTCGCTCAATGATGGAGCGATTGATGATATTGAGGCCAGAAGCGAAGACCCAAGTATCATAGAGATACACCGATGCAGGGATAGACGAGCCTTTACTCTAGTACCGGTAAATACCGGTTTCTGCAAGGTAAAGCTATGGTCAAGACATAGCGACAAGCTGGAGTTCACTTGCGATGCCATCGTAACTGAGGAGGAAGGAGTTTTGTAATATTAAATAATAAGATATGAGCTACCCAGAGTTTAATAAATTACACCCAACACATTTTATCCGAGAGAGAGGATGGAAGCCCGAGCCAAATCCTTTCTTGCCGAAGCCACGAAGAGCAGGGCACGGCTATTGGGATAAACACATCTTTATCTATGCCACACAGCTCTGGTATGATATAGATTCAAATACCAACATGGTAGGACGAGCAAGACGGAACATGAAGGACGCGCAAGGCGAAGATATTCCGACAAGCGAGAACGATCAGGAACGTCCACTTTTCTACCGATGGTTTGACAAGTATATTAATAAGGTGGAAGCGAATCTGTCTGCCTATGTAATGAAACCAGAAGGAAGGGTAAGAGATAATGCCCTGAGAGAATGGGATGAGAAGGAGATATGGCTAAAATTTCCCGACTACTGGGATGATACCAAATATGATGCACTCGTCAAGCTGATACACGACTATATCGTGACCGGTGCGCTATACGAATACTTTATGCGCACATTGACGAGCAAGGACCCTCTGACGATAGACCAGATGAACCAACTGGACGAACTGGAGATAGACATCATAGACTGCGCCAACTCAACCAAGCCGGGCAGCATGATTCATACTCTGAAACCCTTCGGATAATAAAAAAGCGAGCGTATGGAAGATTTTGAAATGGATGGATTTAAGTCTGTAAGGGAGATACAGAAGGAGAAGAAGGAGAAGGTGAAGAAGCTTCTCCCTGCAAGAAAGAGCGCCCAAAAGGAATATATCAGAGACTGGCTGGCAAGGAGCCAAGAGCAGTTTGAGGATTGTATGAACCAACTGGCAGAGTATGATCCTAAGACATACGTCACCATCTACAAAGACCTTACCAAGCACATGATACCAAAGCAGACAGAAGTAAGCGTTACACACGGTATAGATGCCGACTTCAAGCAGCTCATGGCACTCGGAATGACAACCGTAGAGGATGAAGACGAGGCAGACGTACTGGATATAAGCAAAGCACCCGAGATACAGGATGCAGATTTCGAAGAACTAAACGATTTGACGGATGGCTCTAGTAACTGAACAGGAAATAGATAATCTCGTAGCGGAAAATCAGAAGCGATACGATGAGATTTATGGTCCCTACGACCCTATGACGGGCGAAGGTTGCTATAACTTTGAACATCGTGTGCTGATTGAACTATCCGACTTCTTCATTCCCAAGATGTGGGTTCCGAAGAAGACTGCCAAATCTGTTCTATTCAGAGGTCTGAGAAAGATGGGCAGTCTGAAAGACTACATCAACTACGTGCTGCACCAGAAGGATGATGCCCAGCATTTCCAAATGCTTACCTTTGCCATCTGTAGAGTTAGGTTCATGGAAGACCCCGAGTTTGCCCTATACGTGACCGATAAGATTGAGGATAAGAAGACCGGTAAGATGATTCCTTTCAAGCTGAACTATCCTCAAAGAAAGCTACTGAAGATTATGGAAGACCTGCGGAATGCCCACAAACCAGTGTTCGTGGTTATTCTGAAGGCACGTCAGTGGGGCGGCTCTACCCTATCACAGCTTTACATCAAATGGATTCAAGACTACAGGCGCGATGGTTGGAATGCTATTGTGCTTGCCCAACAGAAGAATACCGCCAAGAAGATTAAGGCTATGTACCGAAAAGCTTTGGAGCGGCAGCCGGGGTGGACCGTGGGGCATCAGGGCGCAAAACTTCAGTTCTCGCCATACGAAAATTCTCCTGACGATTTCCAAGTAACGGATGGTGTGAAGGCAATCAGACGAAGTACGCTGACGGTAGCATCCTTCGAGAACTTCGATTCTGTGCGTGGTAGCAACTTCCACTGCGCCCACTATTCGGAGGTAGCCTATTGGAAGAAGACACCAGAGCATGATCCTGAGGGTGTGATTTCTTCTATATCCGGTGGTATCGACCCATTGGAAGACAACGTGGAGATATTCGAGAGTACCGGTAGAGGTAACTCTGGTTTCTTCTACGACAAGTGCCAGTTGGCAATGGACCCAAAGAATAATGATGCTTATTCGTTCCTCTTTATTCCTTGTTTCTTCATCGAAAAGGATATGACACCTGTAGAGAACAGAAGAGCATTTGCCAAGTGGCTTTTGCAGAACAGAGACCGAAGTACCTGTCCGAAGGGCTATCGTGAGACAGGAAAGTTCTTTTGGCGAATGTGGCAGAAGGGTGCTTGTTTTGAGGCGATAGAATGGTACAGAAACTACAGAAACAAGTTTACCACCCATGCGGCATGTGCTACCGAGGCTCCTATTGATGAGGAAGATGCGTTCAGAAACTCTGGTAGACTGGTATTCAATCCTTATTCTATAGACGACATGCAGGCTATGTATAAGCAAGACCCTAAGTTTACTGCCGACATCGTGGTGAACATCAGCGTGAAGGATGATAACACCATTCCGAACTCGAAGGTGAAGCTGAGAGACGATGGCGAGGGAGACTTGAAGATTTGGGCTGTACCAAACTGTCTGCAGGTGGAGAACAGATATTTGGTAAGCGTGGATATTGGCGGTAAGAGTACGACATCGGACTATACCGTTATGACCGTGATAGACCGATTCGGTATGATTCCAACCGTGAAGGGCAAGCCAAAGGTGGTAGCGAGATACAGGGGGCATGTAAGACATGATAAACTGGCATGGATGGCTGCTGCCCTAGCCCATTATTATGATGATGCGCTGCTGGTGATAGAGAGTAATACGGCTGACCGAGAGAAGAACAACAACACGGAGGGTGATCACTTCCTGACTATTCTGCAGGAGATTGCCGACTACTACGATAATCTGTATCAGAGAACGAGCAGTTCGGAGAATGTGGAAGATAACGTACTGGCGAAATATGGTTTCCAAACCAACAAGCTGACGAAGCAACAGGTGATTGATAACTTGGAAGAGTTTATTGATGATAATCTGTATGAGGAGCCAGACAAGGAAATGTATCATGAGTTGCGCATCTATGAGCGACATGATGATGGCAGCTTGGGTAACATCGTGGGTAACGGAAACCATGATGATGTGGTAATGAGTACCGGCATCGGTCTCTTTGTGAGTCTTACGGACATGGAGAAGCCTAGCTGGAAGAAAGCGGAAAGAAGAAGCCGCGGTGGCGATGGTGTTCATACGGCGGCGAAAATTTAGGGGGAGTGTTGAATGTTGAATGTTAAATGTTGAATTATTATGGAAAGAAACTTAGAAAGACAAACTTTGAGCTTTAGCAAGGGAATGACGAATGTGCCTAGCGACTTGCTTTCAGATGATTCTGAACTGCTGGAGAGTGACGGATTTATCTTTAAGGATGGGGAAATGAAGGCGGTACAGAAGGGGGTGAGTATTGGCAACGTTCCTTATAAGATAATGTACGTTCACAAGATGGCAGACTATGAGAATATCATTGCCTATGATGGTACGACGAATATATACTGGTATACCAAAGATGATAGTGGAAATATCGTAAGCCCACCCGATGGAGTAACGAAAAGTTTCAATGTAGGAACCGTTTACGACGTAAAAAGTATAGGTAATACACTTGCGGTTGCGACAAATGAAGGCTTGCATTATCTGCTATTTAAAGGTGGAAAATATAAAGATTTAGGTACAGAGATTCCTACACCTAATGTGGTGTTTTCTATATCACCAAGTACGCCCATAGAAGCAGATACACCTATCAGATACGAAGGCTTTGTTAATCACAAAACACTTAAAGTAAGCTATGATGACTCTGGAAATGTATGTAGAATACATAAGTTGATATATATAAAGAATAGTGGTGATTTCGGAGAGCACACGGTTACGATAAATGACAATACTCCCATCAAAGAAGAAGACTACGAAGCTTATGCTATAACAAACGATAATGACAACAACGAAAACTTATTTCAAGATGCTGTTGTCGGTCATGTATCATCTATTATAAATAAAGCAAAAGAAAAAAATCTTTTCTGCTTTCCTTTTTATGCAAGGTATGCCTTACGTCTCTTTGATGGGACTTATGCCAGGATTTCAAATCCAGTGATCTGTTACCCATGTGTTACAGGCAACCATCATTCGCATATTGGAAACACAACAGCCTACTTTACCTTGTATGGAGTAAGTCTAACAGCGGCTGTATCAATACCCCAAAAAGAAGACTGGGTTGATATTGTAAAAGAAATCGTTTTTTTTGCCACAAAGGGTGTAATGCCTTATAAATTAGAAAAAGGTTGGAAATTCGGGTACCTTGATGAGGTTTATGGAATGACGTGGCATGATGATGTTGGACCTGACAATTATACTGAACATAAATATAGCAGATATGGTGATACGGATGAGCCAAGTATGCGAATCATACCTAGTTTAAAAACGAAGGATAAAATAGCAGAAGAATTAAAGAAAGATACTGTGTTCTATAAAATATCGCAACTTAGCGTGATGTCGGAAAATGTAGATGGGGTAAGCTCGGCTCTCAAAATAGATGATGGCGTTCTATCAACATTAGAAACGCAGGAGCAGCTGAAAAAGGATGATTATTACGGATGGGCACATTATGTTTTTAAAAAAATGTATCCATACAATGGAAGATTAAACGCTATCGGAGTATACAGAAGTCCGTTTGAAGGGTTTAGTTCTTTTTGCGCATTAAAAGGTGAAGATATTGATTCTTATAAATATTATGTGCATATCGAATCTGGCTCTATGTCACGTTGGGTGGAATCTAAAGAAGGTAAGGCTCCAAAGTGTACGCTAAACGGATGGTTTTTCTACCCTGACCCAAATGCTACAGAAGTTATTGTATATGATGTTAAGAATAATAGAGGAATTAAGAGTAAGTTGCAGCCTCACCCTTTATTAAATGGTTCTTATAAAATGGCTCTACCAGATAATACTATTGAGTGGGAGGATAATATTTCCTTACCTAGTATAGAAAATGAAATAGAAGATTTGAACTCTCAGATTTTCACTTCTGTAGTCAACAACCCATTTGTATTTGAGGCATCGGGAGATAATACGGTAGGAACAGGAAAGATACTCGGAATTATTGCCAACACGGAGGCGGTAAGCCAAGGCCAGTTTGGTCAATATCCATTGATGGTATTTACGGACGAAGGTATCTACGGTTTGTCGGTTAACTCAGAAGGTCTCTATAGCAGAGCCTATCCAATATCAAGAGAGGTATGTAATGAGGATTCGCCACTGGTGCCGACGGACAGGCTTGTATTCTTTGCTTCAAAGAAAGGACTGATGGCGGCAAGCGGTGGAAGCGTAGCCTGTATGAGCGAACAGATGAGGGGAAGAGCGCCGAGGAACTTTGCAACCTTCGGTGAAGGCAAGTTCCTGGATTTTCTGAAAGACTGCTTTATCGCCTACGATTACAGAGACTCCATATTGAGAATATTCAGCAAGGGAAAATCATACCAATATATATATAATATGGTGGATAAGACCTTCTCAATGGTGAATAGCGGCATAGAGGCACAGGCGGTAGTGAATGATTATCCGGATAATCTGATACAAGATACTAACGGAAATGTTTATTCACTCACAGCAAAGCCGGACATCAATGAAGATACGGAAAGCTATAGCGGATCATTTACTACCAGACCTTTGAAGCTGGGCGGCAGTATGACGTTGAAATCGCTGAGAGCGGTGAAGCATCTGTTTGATTCGGACGAAGGAACGATTGGGTTGGAGATATACGGAAGCAACGACTGCAAGCACTGGTGCAAGCTGCCAAGCGTCGGCGGCAAGCCTTGGAAATATTTTACTTTCAAGTATACGCTGCAGAACTTCAAGGCTGCTGATTCCTTTGCTGGAAGTATAGTAGAGGTACAAAGCAGACGAGAAGACAAAATGAGATAATTCTTTCATACGCGCTAATTTATGATAACATGAAAAAGGCGGCTGCTCATCACGAGTGGTCGCCTTTAAAATGAGTTCTGAAATACATTTTTAAAAACATGATTCTCTTTATATGTGTGTTATCTGTTTTTGATATTATTTACGCAATATGCTACGATGTAGCCTAATACGAAGCAGTAAAGATGGAGAAGTCCGTTGACATTCGGCACGGCCATGGTGCAAATAATGAACGGCATCGCTTTCTTTAATGCCTCTTTCCATCGCCCTCTCCTACCCCACATCAAGCCAAAGGATGCGAAGAGGAAACCGGAAAGCCCCATTGTAGACTGACTAACATACATGGGCAGCAGACTAGCGACATAGGCAACAGCCAGAGAAGTGACTGGTTTCATATCGTTCTTTATTTGCCAAAGTACCAGAAGGTTTACGGCAAGATGAAATCCGTTGACATGGAAGAAGCTATACAGGATATGATTCTGCCAAGGGCAACCGGGATAGAACCCGACGTGCCAAGTACACAGAACGAGGCAGATGATGCTAAGCACCAGCTTTGTTCGAAAGTTTCTTCTTACGAAGGTCCATTTCTCTGTAATTTTTTCCATACTTCTTATAGTAAGCGAAAATGAATTTGAGATTACTTGGCTGTATGAAGAACTCGGGTGCAGGCTCAGAAACAAGGAACTGGCAGATAAACCATAAAGATTTGCCCACGAACTCCTTTCGCTGCGTCATTTCGTTCATCCTGTTGAACAGCGTATAGTATAACTTCTGCCGAATCGGCTTCATGCTATCCACCTTAGAGAAGTCGCCGACTGCCATTCTGCGGAGTATATCCCAAGCTCTTTTGGGAGAAACATAGTATCTCGGAGCAGGAGAATGGACCACCTTTTCCCAAGCCTCCTGTTGGGAATGGCAATTAGGAGCTATCTCCCGATACGCCTTCATCAGATCATCCCTCTGTCTGTCAATCAATTCGTAATTTGCTCTTGCCATATAAATGCTACATTAAGATGTTGCAAATATACATATTATTTAGAATATGACCAAATAAGTGCATAAAGATTTAAATAAGTTTAATATTATGCTGGTTTTCATGGCATTACGAAAGAAAAAGTTTAATTTTGCAACAAAATGAGATGCAAATCTCAGAAACAGTTAGCAAATTGTAAAATTAAACCATAAAATCGCAACAAAATGAGAACAAAACAGGAATCACCTCTCTCGAAAGAGGAGGAAGCCTTAGTAATGGAAGGCTTATTGAGTAGGAAGATTTGGAGGTTCTATGAACTTCTAGCAAAGTGGGCACCCATACCATTGATGTTAGGTCACTGGTACGGCGTATGGGACTATGGGCACTATCCCTAGACCAACAGTTATAGATACCGATTTAAACGGAAACTGCATCATCTGGATTTATGTACTGGCGTACATCTACATGCCACTGACCATGATACCGGTAAGTTTCTTCTTCAGATACTGCTGGATATTCCGCATTCCGTTCTTTTATTTTTTCGGTATCAACGCTATCAGACTATACTATCGGCACTGGCTCATCACTCCCGAGCAGTTGGAGATGCACCATGTGTTTATCATATTCACTTTAATGCTTTACGCTTATGGATTTATCAAAATCGCTCTATCGAATAGCAGAATCTGCCTTTGGGATGCTAAGAAATGATGAGTGTGGGTTTACTGAGGAAGAAGAGAGGATTGTGCAGAGGAATCTTCTGTACTGGATGGAAAGGAAGCATCACTTTGACGAGCAACTGGGCAGAGCCTGTATCGCCAACATCTATTATTTTGATGATGATGTTCACAAGAAGTATGCTCCTTACTTCGGGTTTGATGAGTTGAAGGAGGACTATGAAAGGTTATCATGGAACATACCGGACTACAACTTCTGGGATTTTGCGGTAACGATGAATAAGATGTATGCTGACCATATAGACGTGGTTGGCAAATGGTCGAAGAACAATGATACCACTAGAAAAAGGATCTCGGAACTGGCTATCAGTTTCCTCTGTGACGAATCGACAAACCACCCGACAGATAAAATCTGGTGGTACATGAACAGCTAAGTTGGAACACGGCAAAAGCTATTGAAAAGCCTTTTATCTTTGTAGCCATTAATCAAAAATAATGATATATGGCAGAGATAGTACATACATTTTTACAAGAGCACCTGTACAGATCGGCATTGGTTATTGCCATCTGCATGGGTGCTCTTATCATTTCTATGGGCGTGGACCTGTTCTTCGGCATCAAGAAAGCGAAAGAGAACGGACTGGCTACGACAAGTACAGGATTCAAGAAGACTTGCGACAAGGCAAGGAAATACTTCTCTCCCTTCATGGTAACGGTCTGCATAGACCTGATAGCCTGTACGGTACTGCCCTTCCCAGTCTTCTCTATGATATGGGCAGGATATTGCGTGTTCTGTGAATTTGTAAGCGTAAGAGAGAAGAGCTGGCAGAAGGCTGAGATACGGAAGCAGGAGAAGACGGTAAGCATTCTTCTGGAGAACAAAGAAGACTTGGCTAGGGCTTTTGCTGAGATTATGAAGGAGCAGGGAAAGGAGAAGAAGAAATGAGACTGATTAAGAGAATTTTTGTTCATTGCACTGCCTCTTCTCAGAAATGGGGCGTGAAGGAGCTTTGGGACGAGTTTAAGCGAAAAGGTTGGAATAACCCCGGCTACCATTATGTGATTACTGCTGATGGTGGGATTCACCAAATGCTGCCGGTAGAAATGGTTAGCAACGGTGTGAAGGGATATAATGCTACAGCTATCAATGTGGCTTATGTTGGCGGCATCAACAAGAAGGGAAAGGCGGTAGACAATAGAACTGAGGAGCAGAAGAAATCGCTAATCATTCTGCTCACTCAGTTGAAGAAGAAATATCCGGATGCTGAAATCTTGGGGCATAGGGATATTTCGCCAGACAAGAATCATAATGGCGTAGTGGATCCTTGGGAGAGAATCAAGGAGTGCCCTTGCTTTGACGCTAGAGTTGAATACAAAGAGATATAGCTTATGAAATGGTATGACATAAGGTTTTGGAAATGGGCTTGCATCGGCTTGGTTATTGGAATTATCCTATTGGCATTTACAGGATGCAAGACAAAGGAGTATATCAAGGTTCCTTCTGTTAGAACTGAATACGTATGCAGAACAGATACTTTTGCTAAGTTGGATAGTATCTACATGAAGGATTCGGTGTATGTTTTTCAGAAAGGTGATACGGTTTTCCATAATAAGGTGGTTTATCGGGACCGGTATCATAATATATATAAGGTGAAGACGGACACGATCATCAAGAGGGATTCTGTAGCCGTGCCTTATCCTATAGAGCGGCAACTGACGAAGAACGAGCAAAGGCTGATGTCGCTGGGCAGATGCTATATCGCCTTTCTGTTCGTACTGGCGGCTTGCGCGATTGGGTTCACTCTCTGGTATAGAAACAAAAAGTGCTAGCTTATGGCGAAGATTAGCGAAGAACTGCAGATGATTGATTCGCTCCTGATGGAATTTCATGAGCGGATTCAGAGCGGAAGATGCTTAACTAACAAACAGCAAAATGCTTTCATGTTAGATTTTCTGCACCGCATCGCCAACAAAGACGAGCCTATCAGCAAGGCTGAGGCATGCGGCTACGTTCATGTTTCTAGGGCTACCTTTGACCGCCTTGTGAAAGAAGGCAGGCTGCCAAAGGGTAAAAAGCGGAAAGGATGGACCGAGCTAGTTTGGTACGAAAAGGATTTAGATGAATATATAGATAGATTGGTATAGATTTTACTTTTTTATTTTTGTTAGTTGTATTAATTAGGTTTTAAGTAGATTGTTTCATTGCGAAAAGAAATCCCCACTCGGCTGTGATAGCTGGGTGGGGATTGTTGGTTATTTATTTCATGAATGCCATCCAAATAGTTTGGTTCTTGATGGTGGTACGGTGTCCGAATATAGGTTTGTAATCGGTGATTGCCTTTAGCACATCACTAACCTTTATCTGCTGCTCGTTCCACTTGAAAATGAGTGTTCCGTTTGTTTTCAGCACCCTCATGCCCTCATGGATAGAATCGTTGATGAATGCTTGCCAATTTTCGGGCAGCTTACCATATTTCTTGCATAACCAAGAGTTCTGTCCTACCTTTAGCAGATGAGGAGGGTCGAAGACAACCATATTGAATGTTTCGTCTTCGAATGGCAAATTAGTGCAATCGGCTATCATATCGGGTTGTACTTCTAGTTTGCGTCCATCACATAATGTGTCGTGATATTCTCTTATGTCGGTAAAAAGAACCTGTGGGTCTTGCTTGTCGAAATAAAACATACGAGATCCGCAACACATATCTAATATTCTTTGCTTCATATACTACTTCTTTGTTAGTTTAATTGCCTTTATAAGGCGATGATCTCCTGCTATTTTACCGGAATCTTTCTTACCATGGTAATAACCAAATCTATAAGCCCAATATCGGGTTTTATAGACTTGCTTCATTATCTTCTTTGCTAGTCTAATCTTCATAGCTATTTCTCCTTTCCGTAACACTTCTCTGATAAGCCGTTGAATCGCTCATAGTTCGGCAGTTTGGGAGAGATTTCAAACTTCATAGTTGTAACATCATATCCTCTATCAGTCATTTCTTTGACAAACTCTTTGGTGAAGACATTATCGAAGAGATAATGAGCATCTGTTTGTGTCATAAACCCTAGAGGATGATAAGCACCAATGCAGTTCTCTTTCTTATCCCAATATGCCGTTAACTTCTCTTTCTTTTTAAGTCTCATACGCTACTTCTTTTTATGACAAGGGCAGCTCTCTGCGTGAACAACGCAAACACCATGATTCGTGTCCACAACCAAATAATCGTGTCCTTCCTCAGTGAATACTGTCGTACCAATCTTCTTTGCAGGTTCATTGCTATTAGCCCAAGAGCGAACACCCTCAAATATCAATGCACCTACAAGCAAACACAAGACGAACCAAACGGCTGACTTGACTAAATTTAAAATCTTATTCTTCATACGCTACTTCTCCTTATCGAATTTGTTGCCAATTTTTTCTATCTTACAAGTTTTTATAACATCGTGAAGCCAATAAGAATGTTTATTCTCGAAGACCGCCATAAAAGCACAGTTACCTTCCGACCAAATCACTTCGGCAGTATGGTTAAACCCTACGAAATGTATTAGGTCGTGCTCAAACAATCCGCTGCCTTCACAATCTTTCAGTCCTGTAAACTGGCAGACGGTATCTGTATCAACTTCTCTCTTGTTACAGATAGAATCCTCATACCATTCAATAAATGTTCCGA
>ERZ835109.359-NODE-359-length-55084-cov-4.557815_pt1 | contig 55084 bp, 39 predicted proteins | sample MGYA00519946_ERZ835109 | MGnify/ENA primary metagenome ERZ835109 (study PRJEB31850, sample SAMEA3708771) | human gut metagenome | biome: human gut; feature: human-associated habitat; material: faeces | place: China | collected 2014 ...
CGCCATGGCGCACGGCAAGACGGTCGCTCAGATTGTGCTGCGTTGGAATCTGCAGCGGAATGTCTCCGCGATTCCCGGATCAAGCAACCCGGCTCACATTAAAGAGAATACGGAGATTTTTGACCTTGAGTTGTCGGATTCGGACATGAAGGCCATTGTGGCACTTGACCGTCATGAAAAGCACGAATGGTACTAATCAAGTCTGGACAAACAGTTCTATTTGTTAGCCGGCTTATAAATTGTTAGACAAAGGAAACCGACAAGGATGCAAAAGATTCCTTGCCGGTTTTCAGCCGGTTGAAAAACCAACGAAAATGGGTTCATCGGCGCATTCCGGCGCCGCGGCCGAGTCCGCCGCCTCTGCCGAAGCCTCCGGCTCCGCGTCCCGGACCTAACGGCTGACGCGGAAACGCTTTGTTTGGGTTGTAACGAACGGGCGCGCCCGGGAGATTGGGCACCATGCCCGGACGAGGCGCGGGCGTACCGGGACGATAAGGCTGGCTGTAGTCGCGGCGGGCCGGAGCTTGAGGCGGACGGTTTGTCTGTGGCTTGGTGTTGCCTAGCAGATGGTCGCGGTATTGACCGGAGGTATACCGTTTACCGTCTTTGATCCAATACTGCCCGTCCCATTGGCCTTTGTCAGCTTCTTGACGCAGGCGCTGACGATCTGCAGCGTCGCCGACACCGCTCAAAACATCGTTGATCGGCGGCTCAGAGGCCGAGTGGACCAGTCCCGGCGCTATGGCGGTCAGGACAAGCGCACCGGTGCATCCGAAAAATTGTCGGCGTGAAAGAAACTCAAAGGGCATCGATCTCAACCATGCTCATAGGAACCTGCGAAACGCCGTTTATCTGGGACCTGGGCCCGGACCGGGGCCTCCCGGTCCCCAACCGCCGGGACGTCCGCCGTGGTGCGGTCCGGGTCCCGGATGATGCGGCGGCGGTGCGGGCCGGCGTGGCGGAGGAGGCGGAGGAGCGGCCGGACGAGGCGGCGGAGCCGGCGGTTGGTAGCGCGACAGCCAATAGTCGCGGTATTCCAACGGCGTGTACCGGTGTCCTCCGTAATTCCAGTAGTGACCGTCCCAGTGGCCGTGACCGTAATTGTCTCGAATCCACTCTCGCTGCAGGGCGTCTCCGACGCCGATCAGGATATCGGCAAGCAGTTGATTGGAATGCGAGTGGGCAAATGCAAGACACGGCACACTCGTAAGCGCCAAAGCGGCAACGGATGTCTGCAGTATGTGGCGTCGAGTCAGTGTGGTCATTTTTTCGGTTCTCTCAAACGGTTCAATCAAATTGGCGGTTTAACGAGGTCCGGGGCCACCGGGGCCGCGATCATTACCCGGGCCTCTGCCGGGACCGTTACCGCCGGGTCCGGGTCCGCGACCTTGGTTGCCGGGCCCCCTTCCGCCGTTGCCCGGACCACCGGGACCGCGGCCGGGAGGATTGCCGGGGCCGCAGGGACCGTTGCCGCAGGGCGGGGGATTACGGTTTGGGCCCGGTGCCGGACGCGGCTGCGGGCGCGGAGCGGGCGGTTCATAGCGAGACAGCCAGAAATCTCGATATTGGGTCGGCGTGTAACGGCGGCCTTCATAGTGCCAGTAACGGCCGTCCCAACGACCTTGACCGTAGTGCTCACGGATGTAGTCACGCTTCATGGCGTCGCCCACACCGATCAGAATGTCGGCGAGGAGACTGTCGGCATTGGCAAGCGCAATGCCCGGAACGGCACCGAGTGCGAGAGCCGCAGCAGCGCCCTGAACGAGACGGCGACGGGAAAGAGTGGTGTTTGTCATGTTCGTCTCCTGGGAAGACTTGGAAAAGATCGCTGAAAAAGACTTTTGTTCCTGGCAATTATCTTATTCCGCGAGAAAGTAAGTCAGCGTAAAGATTTGCTCTCAAAGTGCGAAATTGTGAGCGAAATCAGTACGAACCGAGATTCAGTTTACAGCCGCAGACGAGCAACTTGAGCCGGGGAAGTCAAAAAATCAATTCAGATTGGGCACTGTTGCCGCGTTTGAGGTGTAGGGTCGGCAGCACAACGGCAAGTTCCGGATCTTCCGGGGTTTTGCGCCAGGCGACGATAAAGCCGATTTCGGCGGACTGCACCGTAAAGCCGCTCTTTTTGAGCTGCGCTAAGCGAGCTTGGAAAGCGCGGGAGTAAACGACAAGGCGCACGACGTCGGTCGATGTGCGGATCGTGAGGCCCTCTTCGATGGGGGTGAGAGGAAAACCCGAGCGCATCGACAGAATCAATCGCTTCTTGTCTTCGAAGTAGTCGAGCCACACGTCTTCGTGAGTAAGCGTAAGCGTGAGTTCGTCGGGCGCGTTGTATGTGGTTTTGTCAATCGACGGATGAACGGCATCGGGAAGCGTCTGATTGAGGAGCGCTCCGCGGTAGTGAATGGTAAGGTCAAAGCGCGCGCGGGTCATGCCCACATAGAGCTTGCGCCGGGCGTCGTCGTCTTCAAAGGAGCGCGAAGCGTAGAGAATGTAGACGTGATCGAACTCGCGCCCCTTGGCTTTGTGTATGGTGGAAACAACGATGCTCGAAGCCGTGCGCTCGAACGTGTCCTCAAGTACCGATTCGCGCAGGAATTCCTCAAAGTCGGCAAGGTAGAAAAAACCTTCGGCGGGCAAGATGGCCGTGAAGGACTCGATGAGGCGCAGGACGTTGTCGATCCAGATGCTTGCGCCGTAACTGGCTCTGAGCCACTGCGCGGCGTCGGCAAAAAGACGCACGGAGGCGCGCTTTTGGCCGTGCATCTGCGCCGTCATGTATTTGAGCAGCGCACGCACTTCGGCAAGATTGGCAAGGCTCACGCTCTTTTGCGACTGGATGAGCGAAACGGCAACGCCCGTTTTCTTCAGCATGGCGCACAGCGTGAAGGCCTCTTCGTTGGTGTTGGTGAGTACCGCGCAGCTGCCCGAAAGTTTGCCGCAGGAAAGATCCGCAATGATGCCCTTGACGAGTGCTTCTTCGAAGTGTTCGGACGTGTGACTCACGAGACGCACCGTTCCCGTGTCGTTTCGTACCGCCGTCAGAGCGTGTGTCTTTAAACGCGCCTTGATTTTGCTCACGAACGCGTTGCTGAAGTCAACCACAGCCGGCGTGCTGCGGTAGTTTTCCGTCATTTCGTGGCGCACGGCGTCGCGTTTGGCAAGCAGATCCTGCATAAAACGTCCGTCGGCGCCGCGGAAGGCGTAGATGTTTTGGTCGTCGTCGCCCACGGCGATCACGCGCAGGGTTTCGTTGTGTTCAATGAGCGCCTCGACCAATTCGGCTTCGGAGGCGTCCATATCCTGCGCTTCGTCGATTACAAGCACCGTCTTGCCAATGCGCGAGGGCTCGGCGTTGCCCGAGGCGATCTCTTTGGCCGCTTTGCGGACAATGCCGTCGGCTTCCTGCAGCGAACCGTAACGCCCGAGCACGTCAAAAGCATAGGAGTGGAAGGTCTTGATGTCGACGAAGTAGGCCGCTTTGCCTACGAGCTCAATCAGGCGGCGTTTAAATTCCGTGGCGGCCGCCCGCGAGAAGGTGAGCATCAGGAGCTGTTCGCTGCGAACGTCTTCGCGCACGAGAAGGCTCGCGAGCTTATGCACGAGGACGCGCGTCTTACCGCTGCCGGGACCTGCGGCCACCACCACGAACTGAGCTTGCTCATCGATGATCGCGCGCTGCTTTTCGGAGAGCTGGCCGAAGATGCGGTTGCGCAGAGCCGGAGTCAGGCCCAGATTGAGTTCATCGGCGGCGGTTCCTGCAAAATACTTGCTCAGGAATTCCTGATAGTCGAGTTCGAAGTAGTCGCGCACGTATCGCAGAGCCGCTTCGTAGTCGGCAAGCATCAGGTTGGCGTAGCGACCGACGATGTGTACCTGCTGAACTTTCTGGCGGTAGTGTTCCGAAAACTGCGCGTAGTCCTGCTTTCGGTAGCGGCGCTTGTTGTCGAGCTCGACGCGTTCAAGCGTCATGCCCTGATACGAAACCATGAAGCCGCCTTCAAGCGAGAGGACACCGGTGCGGTGCAGGAACAAAAGCGCGTTTTCGACGTCGCGCAGCGTGACAGGCGTCTCGGTGAGCCAGCTCTGCTGTCGGTAGTCTCGCAACAGTTGCACGGCCGAAAAGGAGAGCGCAACGTAGTCGGAAGACCCGGCACGTGCGCCGTTTTGGGCCATCGCTTTGAGCGACTCCACGATAAAGGCGCACAAGTCGGCCCGCATCTGCGCGGCGGCTTCAAGTTCCTGCGTCGAACGTTTGGTCACGAGCGATACATTCTGAGAGCCTCGCGTGCGGCGCATTTCATCAAGCAACCCAGCCGCTTTCAGGTACATCAAAAGGGTCGTGATCTTCTTGACGTCGCTTGCCGAGCCGCCTGCCAAGGCTTCGTTATTGAGTTCCTTGAGATTGAAGTCGGCGCGGCCGCCGTCGGAGAGCCGCCGGATGAGCAGCGCTTCGAGATTCTGATAGGTTCCTAAGACAGCGGAGGCCGATTTGAGCTGGCGTCGGCTCACCGTGGCCGACATATCGTTGTCGTCGTGCAGAACGCCCGCTTGCCGCAGTTTCCCGATGACGGCGACGACTTGAGGCAGGGCGATGCCCAGACGGTCGGCCAGCCAATCGGTGCGTGTCTCGACCGGTTCGCCCTTGGTTTTATAGCCGCTGCGCGCAGAAATGAGCGAAGCGACGATGCGCACGGCTTCGTTGCGTTCGGCTTCGGTTGCAAAGAGAGGACTTGCCTCGATGCGTTCTCGGGCCTCGATCGTGCTTTTAACGGCAACGCTTGTGGCGTAGACGCGCGGCGCGTTCATGGAGCGGCGCACGTAACCGGCGATTTCCAAGGCGGCGATCGCGTTCTTAACTTTGGTGTCAAGCTGCAGTTCGTCGTACTCGAGGCCGGCTTTACGCGCGAGTTCGAGCGGCGAAATCGAGAAGCGCCTGCTTTTTACCGACTTTATGGCGTTCCAAATGAGCTGAATGTCGGCAAGCGTCAGCTTGGACTGCCGCAGCAGCGCAAAGTGCGTGTTGAGGTCTTCCTCGTTAAAGAGAATGCAGCACTGAGCCTGCAGCGACTCGTCCCGACCTGCGCGGCCCGATTCCTGAACGTAGTTTTCAAGCGATGAGGATATGTTGTAGTGCACCACCAGGCGCACGTCCTTTTTGTCGACGCCCATGCCGAAGGCGTTAGTGGCGACGATCGTCTTGACCTGGCCCGCGATGAACGCATCCTGATTGGCGCTTTTTTCGGCAGCATCCATGCGTCCGGCAAACGCGACGGCTTCCAGACCGTCGGCGGTGAGAGCCGCGGCAAGTTCCTTGGTTTCCCGCACGGTGGCAACGTAGACAATAGCCGGACCCTCGGCGGCCTCGAGGAGTTCTCGCAGACGCGCGTAGCGATCCGCGTCGTTTTCAACGTGAATGACGCGGTAGCTCAAGTTCTTGCGTTCGGCAGACGTCGCAAGGATGCGCAATTCCAGTCCGAGTCTTTGCTTGAAGTAGTCGCAGATGTCCTGAATAACTTTCTGTTTGGCTGTGGCGGTAAAGCAGGAAACGGCAATTTTGCTGTTTGCACCGTAAAAATCTTCCAGCTTTTTGATGAAGTCCGCGATGAAAAGATAGTCGACGCGGAAATCGTGCCCCCAGACCGAGAAGCAGTGCGCTTCATCGATTACAAAGCGTGTCACGCGGCGTTGCTGCAGTGCGGCAAGAATGGAGCGGGAACGCAGTGACTCAGGGGCGATGTACAAAAGCGTTGCTTCGCCGCTGATGACGGCTTCGAGAGCGCGCGAGCGCTCGATCGGGCTCAAAAGTCCGTTAATCGTGACCGCGCGGCTGATACCCTTGGAGACGAGGTTTTCTACCTGATCCTTCATCAGAGACTGCAGAGGCGAGATGACAACCGTAAGCGCACGGGTGAGCTCGCCCTGCATCAAAGCGGGCAGTTGAAAAGTGATGGATTTGCCGCCGCCCGTGGGAAAGACCGCAAGCAACGACTCGCCGCCCACCGCAGCACGCGCGGCCATTTCCTGCAGGGGTTCGTCGTTGTAGGTTCTGAATGAATCAAAGCCGAAAAAGCGAGAAAGCCCCGTCTTGACGTCGAGCCTTTCCTTGCAATACGGACAGCCCTTGCTGCAGGGCGTAAATCGCAGCGCCTCGAGCACCGCCTGCGTGGCCGGGTAATTGGTGTTGACCCAGGGCGGAATGACATCGGCGGGTTCTGCCGCGCGAATGAATGCAAGCGCGTAGGCAAGTTCAGCCGGTCGGCGCTTGGCCAGACCGTCGAGATCGGCGTGAATGCACAACCTGTCGGCCATCAGGCGCTTGATTACGCCCGCAGGATCGGCAAAGGTCGGCGTCTGAACGTTAAGGCACCGGAAAAAGCCCGCAAACTCCGGTCGGTTTTTGAGCATCGCGCAGAAAAGTCGCTGCAGTACGCCGGGTAACTCGTTGAAGGCCGCCACTTCCTCTTCGAAAAGAGACATCGCTTTGCGGGCGTCCGACAGGGGATTGTTGAGTTCGTCGGTGAGCAGCTTTTCGTCCTTGAGAAGCTTGTGAAAGCGCTTGCGCGGAAAAAGAAGCGCCGAAAGCGGCAGGGTATCGACAGGCTGCGGTCCGTCGCCCAAAACGGGGCGCAGATACTGCATGTCGAAGGCCACGATGTTGTGGCCGCACACATATTCGGCACCCTTGCAGAATTCTTTGAAGGCCGCGACGTTGCTGGAGTGAAAAAAGCGACCGTCGGGGCGGCAGGCTCCCAAATCAACGATTTTCCCGGTTTCGGGAGACACTTCGGCATCAATAAAGACAATCGTGTCCCGATTGATGGTGCCCGGCAGCTGCACGGGACCTGTGGCCAAAGTGGGTAGGTTGCTCATTGATTTTCGAACAAGGTTTGACTCAAAAAGTGCGGGTTTACTCACGCGCTTGGATTTTAAGGCGCGCAATGCGCTTTGTCCCGAACCGAAGCCATAGATTTTGCGTTACTTGTGGCCAAAACAGTCCGCATTGCAGGGCAGTTCGGGGGCGCAACGCGCTGAGACGAGTTTGTCGAGCAATCCTGCGGCCGTATTGTCGACAATGGCGCGCTCGTAACATGGGACAGGCATGAAGCCCGCGTCGACGGCGTCTTTGAGAAAGGCAAAGAAGGAATCGAAAAAGCCGTTGACGTTCAAAAAGCCCACAGGTTTGTTGTAAAGACCGATCCAGTTGCCTGTGATCATCTCGCAGGCTTCTTCCATCGTACCGATGCCGCCAGGAAGCACGACGAACATGTCGGAGAGCTCCGCCATTTTGGCTTTGCGCTCGTGCATATCGGCTACGACCAACAGTTCCGAGAGATCTTCAACCGGCGTTTCCTGATTGATGAGAAAAGTCGGGATGATGCCGGTGACGGAAACGCCCAGATTCAGCGCCGTGCGTGCGGTTTCTCCCATGAGTCCCGTGCCGCCGCCACCGAAGACAAGCTGCATGCCGCGAGATGCCAATTCCTGAGCCACGGCGTGAGCTGCTTCGGTGTAGGCAGGATTGTTTCCGGAGCGGGAGCCGCAGAAAACACAGACTTTGAATTCGGTCATGGCTTGGCTTCCTTTGCAAAAGAGGAAAAGAGGCATTTTAGTGAGTGTCACGGGATGAGTGCTGTAAAGAATGAGCGACAAGTCAAAAAAGAGTAAACAGTCCTAGGCAAACATCAAAAACTTGACTGCTTATTCAGTCATTCCGCTAGAAACTGTCAACCAATTTCAGGCAAGGACAACCTAAAAAAATGCGCATACGATCACTACGAATCGCATGCGCTAAAAGAAGGAAGTGTTGGAGATCCATGAAGGAAAGGCACCTGAGAGAGCGTGGCGCCTTTCCTTCGTCACGCACTATCAGAGAGCGTTCAAAGCGGAGCCGGCCTTGAACCAAGCCAGTTGCTTGGCGTTGTAGCTGTGCTTGGCTTCGAAGCGTTCCTTCTTGCCGTCGGCGTGCGTGAGTTCGATGGTGACGTTCTGGCCCGGAGCGAGCTTGTCAAGACCGAGGACCGAGACGCGATCCTTTTCCTTGATCTTGTCGTAATCGGCCGGGTTGACGAACGTCAGAGCGAGCACGCCCTGCTTCTTGAGGTTGGACTCGTGGATGCGAGCCAAGCTCTTGGTGAGAACAACGCGAACGCCCAGATAACGCGGTTCCATAGCGGCATGTTCGCGGCTCGAACCTTCGCCGTAGTTGTCGTCACCGATAATGACCGAATCAATCTTGTGATTCTTGTAGTAGCGGGCGACCTTAGCGGGCGTGTCGTACGTTCCGGTCTCATAGTTGAGCGTCTTACCGGCGGCGTCGGTGAAGCCGTTGACGGCGCGTTCAAGCAGGTTGTCCGAAATACGATCGAGGTTGCCGCGGTAAGCAAGCCACTTGCCCCCCGGAGAGATGTGGTCGGTCGTGCACTTGCCCTTGGCCTTAATGAGAATGGGCAGACCCACGAAGTCCTTGCCGTCCCATGCGGGGAACGGTTCGAGAAGCTTGATACGCTGAGCGTTGGGGCTTACCTTGATTTCAATCTTGGCAAAGTCCGGACGGATGCAATCGGTGAGGTCCGTCACGAAGCCCTTCACGGGCAACTCGGTACCGGTCGGAGCCTTGAGTTTGATCGTCGTACCCTTGGCGGTCGTGTAGGAACCCTTCATGGGATTGAACGTCAGATCGCCGTTGATGGCCATGGCCATGACGATTTCAGGCGAAGCGAGGAAGGCGTGCGTCTGAGCGCTGCCGTCGTTACGACCCTTGAAGTTGCGGTTGAACGATTCGATGATCGAGTTCTTTTTGGTCGGATCACCGATCGTACGCTTCCACTGACCGATGCAGGGACCGCAGGCGGTGGCAAGCACGGTGGCGTTGAGCTTTTCAAACACGTCAAGAATGCCGTCGCGTTCGAGCGTCTTGTAAATGCGCATCGAGCCCGGAACGATCATGACGGGGGTCTTTACCTTGATGCCGTTGTCGAGCGCCTGCTTGGCGATTGAGGCGGCGCGCGTGAAGTCTTCGTAGGAAGAGTTCGTGCAGGAGCCGATCAGAGCGACTTCAAGCAGCTGCGGATAACCCTTTTCCTTGACACGATCGGCCACCTGATTGAGCGGCATGGCAGCATCGGGAGAGTACGGACCGTTGATGTGCGGTTCGAGTTCGGAAAGGTTGATTTCGATGATGCGGTCGTAGTACTTGGCGGGATCGGCCATGACTTCCTTATCGGCGCGCAGATCGGCGGCGACGGCCTTGGCCATGTCGGCAACGGCGGCGCGGCCCGTGGCGTTCAGATAACGAACCATCGAATCGTCGAACGGGAAGACGGAGGTAGTGGCGCCCACTTCGGCACCCATGTTGCAGATCGTACCCTTGCCGGTGCAGGACAGCTGCTGGCAGCCGTCGCCGAAGAATTCGATGATGGAGTTCGTGCCGCCCTTGGTCGACAGAATGCCCGAGAGCTTCAGGATCACGTCCTTGGCGCTGACCCAGCCGCTCAACTTGCCGGTGAGCTTCACGCCGATGATCTTGGGCATCTTCAGTTCCCATTCCATGCCCATCAATGCGTCGACGAGGTCGGCGCCGCCCACGCCGATGGCGAGCATGCCCATGCCGCCTGCAGTCGGGGTGTGGCTGTCGGTCACGAGCATCATGGCGCCCGGGAAGTCGTAGTTTTCAAGGAAAACCTGATGGCAGATGCCCGTACCGGCCGGCCAGAAGTCAAAGCCGTAGCGGCGGGAAACGTCACGCAGGAAGCTGTAGGTTTCAACATTGTCGCGGTCGGCGATCTGAAGATCCTTGCGTACGCCCGTCTGAGCCGTCACGAGGTGGTCGGCAACGAGAGCAGCGGGCAGAGCGATGCGTTCTTTGCCGGAGGTGAGGAACTGCAGAATGGCCATCGGACCGCCGATGTCGTGCGTGCCGGCACGGTCCGGACGAAGTTCGATGTAGTCCTGGCCGCGCTTGAATTCGGTGAGGCTTTCCGGATGGTAGAGGTGTACGAAAAGCAGCTTTTCGGTGAGTGTCAGCGGACGACCGAGCTTGGCGCGCACGGCGGAGAGCTTCTTGGGATAGTTGGCGTAGAAAGCCTTGATCATGTCGAAGTCGCGGATCTTGGACGTATCCTGTGCGGCAGACGAGGCTTCCTTAGCCATCAAGAGGCTCGGAGCCGAAATCGTGGAAGCAGCCATTGCGCCGGCAGCGCTTGCCTTGAGCAGCTTACGGCGGGAAATTTGCAGTTCAGACATCAGTTCTTCTCCTGTTTCTCTGTGTCTCAGGCAATTGTCGGTGTGGTACCGACGCTTGCGAACGACGTTTTGTCGGGACGGTGTCTGGCCGTCCTCTTTGTCACGGTTGCAATTTTTCGCCCACGTAGGTGCTACGTAGTTTTGATTTATGTCAAAGGTTTCAGGAGTTGACTTCTGATGCTTTTTTCGGCATTTTTCGCGCAAGTGCGCTCGTGCGAAGGAAAAAATTGCAAAAAAATATTAGCTGGCTAATAAAAGATTAAAATGATCGTCATAAAGCGAACCGCTAAGATCACAGTAAATCAGCGATGTACTGAAATTCTGCTCAAGCGACGGGAGCTTTAGATGAAAATTAACTATACGGCAAAAGAAAATTTGATATTTTTGCCGGATAGAGATTGGGGGCTGTTCGGTGTGAGGCGTTGGATGCCTATTGTCACCGAATGGACTTCTTAATCTGTTTGAGTTGCTATCTTTGATAGGTTTCCAAAACCAGTGGGGCAGTATGAACGGCTGTGTACTGCCTCATTGCCTGCAACCGGAAGGCGTTGCGCATTTCACTTCGATAGCTTGAGTTTCCTCTATGGTGAAGGTGTCTATTGACAAAGATCACACGTCTGGCTGAAGAAGCCACTGTTGAAGATTACGGTGTTCGATACCTAGCGTTGATCGATTGACTTCGTCAAGAGAAATTATGAGTTTTGGCCAGTTGTCTCGGATAGCCTGAAGCGGAGAAAATTCGCGTTCCAGGGTTTGATCGGACGCAAGTAGATAGCAGACCTGGACGTACATTCTCCGGCCGTTTTTGTCAGCGACGAAGTCGACTTTTTTGTCCGACACCGATCCAAAGCGCAAGCTCCAGCCGCGTCTGGTTAGCTCTGTGGCGACGATGTTCTCGAGAACTTGCTCAATATTGCGGTTGTTGGATCCGCTGAAGAAAGCCTCACGGAAACCATGATCGGCGCAATAGATTTTAGGTCGCAATCTAAGAATGTTTTTGCCGATGCAGTCCACGCCGTCGACACGCAGGTGCATAAATGCCTCTCTGCCGGCACGAAGGTAGTCAAGCAAAGTGTCGCGCGACAACCGCAAGCGCTCAGACTTTAAAAACTTCTCGATGCTGTCCGGAGAAATTCTGTGTCCTACCTGCTCAAGCAGATAGGCATACGTCATCTCAAGGAGTGCCGTTTGCCGGATGTTGTGTCGGTCTGTGATGTCTTTGAGCAGAATTGAGCGATAGACATCACGCAAGTAAGTCGCAGCTACCGATAAATCCGGGTACCGCACGATTCCGGGCATGCCACCCCAGGTCAGGTACTCTTGCCATATTTGGGCGTCGGTGATGTTGTCTTCAAAAAGTCTCTTTCGAGCTACTCTGAATTCAGCGTATGAAAACGGATAAACCTCCACTTGGATGGCTCTTCCGGCGAGGTGAGTGGCCAATTCGCCCGAAAGCAGCTGAGAGTTGGAACCTGTGACGTAGATGTCGCAGCAGTCTCGGAAGCGGATTGAGTTGACTACCGTTTCCCAACTTTCCACGTTTTGAATCTCGTCGAGGAAGACCGTCAAGCGTTTACGAGCTTTTGAGATACGATCGAGCAAAAAGTCGTGAAGAGCTTCGGGGTGGGTCAAGTTTCTCAACCCAAAGTCTTCGAAGTTCAGAAATAAGAAGTCTTCCGATGGTCGGTCGAGGCGATTCTCAATGTCCTTTGCCAACAGATGCATCAGAGATGACTTGCCGCTGCGTCGCAGACCAGTCACGACCTTGATTAGACCGTCTTCGTAATAAGGACGGAAGCGATCAAGCAGCTGAGGTCTGTCAACAAGCGTCATAACTATCACTCCGGGTGTTTCCGAGCTCGGATTTGTGAGCTCAAAGTCGAATCATAAGCCCCTGAAGAACATCGATTACGATCGACAATTTGTAGGTAACTTCTGCTGGCATCGATCGTAATCGATAAAAATGTATAAAAAGGAGAAATTATCGACCGCAGTCGATGTTTTTGTGTTGCACATATGCAGTTCAGTTGTCCTACAGCTGGCTGCGTGCTTCGGACTACTCCACCCACGTTCGCAGCGTTGATTTCGAGACGATCGAAAGCTTGGTGGCTCGCGTCGGCATCATGGGTGGCATCAAGTTCAATGAAAACCGCGGTGCAGCCTACCTGAAGGCCTCCTACAATCACGACTTCCTGGGTTATGTTGACGCCGAATACACTGCTTTCGACGGCTCTATGAACCATCTGTTCAAGATCAGCGATGAACTCGACGACAACTGGGCTGAAGTCTCTTTGGGCTTCTCCTACAGTGTGACGGACTCCTTCAACACGTTCCTTGATGTCGGCACTGGCTTCGGCGGTGACATTGATCAGAAGTGGCGTGTTAATTTCGGTGGTCGCTACACGTTCTAAAGTAGGAACGATCAAAGGTTGAAAATAATCCTCTGGTCAATTCCTTCCGGCAAAAAGGCCGCGCTCCTGACTATTCAGAAGCGCGGCTTTGCTATGAGAAAATTAGTCGGATGGCTTACCGAACGGAGGCCACAGCCGCCTTCATGGCGGAAATCACTTCTTTGTACCCCTCGGGGGACTTCATGCCGAACACGGCGGAGCCGGCCACGAAGGTATCAGCACCGGCCTTGGCGACTTCAGCAATGTTGTTCGTCTTGATGCCTCCGTCGACCTCCAGGCGGATGCTGCGGCCCGTACGGTCTTCGTAGGCATCGAGCTTAGCACGCATGGCGCGAATCTTGTCGTAGGCCGAGGCAATGAAACTCTGGCCGCCGAAGCCTGGGTTGACGCTCATCAGGAGCACCATGTCGACCTTGTCGATGACGTAGTCGAGGTATTCGAGCGGGGTGGCCGGATTGAAAACGAGACCGGCCTTGCAGCCTTCGTTGTGAATCAGCTGCAGAGTGCGGTCAATGTGACGACTTGCTTCGCAGTGGAAGGTGATGATGTCGGCACCGGCCTTGGCAAACGCAGGCACCAGGCTATCGACGGGCTCAATCATCAGGTGCACGTCAATGACGGCTTGCGTGTGCGGGCGGATTGCTTCGCACACAAGCGGACCAACGGTGAGGTTCGGGACGTAGTGATTGTCCATTACGTCAAAGTGAATCCAATCGGCCCCGGCCGCAACCACATCTCGGACTTCTTCGGCAAGACGTCCGAAATCGGCAGAGAGAATGGAGGGAGCAATGACGGTGTTTTGCATGAGCGAACCTTTTTAATGGTAGGTAACAGGCAGGAACGGTTGCGCGAATGATAACGAAAAAAGTCCCGTCGGCGAGAGCCGGCAGGACTTGTGAGTCATGGCAAATCAGCCCGGTTGATCAGCGTTTGACTTTGTCTTCTTCGAGGTTGAAGGCCTTGTGCAGAGCGCGTACGGCAAGTTCCATGTACTTGTCCTGAATCACGAGGCTCACCTTGATTTCAGAAGTGCTGATCATCTCGATATTGATGCCTTCGGCAGCAAGCGACTCGAACATGCGGCAGGCTACGCCTGCGTGGGTGCGCATGCCGATGCCCACAACACTCACTTTGGCAATGTCGGCGTTCGTGTGAATGCCTTCGGGATGGCAGACCGGAACGACTTCTTCATTGAGGACCTTCAGGCATTTGTCAACGTCGCCGCGCGGAACGGTAAAGGAGAAGTCGGTCGTGCCGTCGAGACCGTCGTTTTGCACGATCATGTCGACGTCAATGTTGTGCTGGGCTACGGGGCCGAGAATCTTATAGGCCACGCCCGGGGTGTCGGGAACGCGCGAGAGCGTGATTTTGGCTTCATCGCGGGTGCAGGCGATGCCGGAAACAAGGGCTTTCTCCATCTTCGGATCATCCTCAAAAGAAATCAGGGTACCGCTGGACGCTTCGACGTCAACGGGAATATTGGGGTCAGTAAGGCTCGAGAGAACACGCACGGGAACGTGGTATTTGCCGGCGAACTCCACGCTGCGGATCTGCAGCACCTTGGAGCCGAGGCTCGCGAGCTCGAGCATTTCTTCAAAGCTGATGACGTCAAGTTTGCGGGCTTTGGGTTCGATGCGCGGGTCGGTGGTGTAAACACCGTCAACGTCGGTAAAAATGAGGCATTCCTGAGCCTGAAGAGCCACGGCAAGTGCCACGCCCGAAGTGTCCGAGCCGCCGCGGCCGAGGGTGGTGACGTTGCCTGCGCTGTCTCGTCCCTGAAAGCCGGCGACGATGACAACTTTGCCGGCGTCAAGTTCACGCTTGACAGGTTCGCTGTCAATGGACTCGATACGGGCCTTGGTAAAGGCGCTGTCTGTGTGTACGGCAACCTGGGAGCCGTTGAAGCTCACTGCGTCGACGCCGATGCTTTTGAGAGCCATCGCGAGCAGGCCGATGGAGACCTGTTCGCCGGTACTTGCAATGACGTCGAGCTCCCTGGGATCGGGATTGGGCATGATTTCTTTGGCAAGCGCGATGAGGCGATTGGTTTCTCCGCTCATCGCAGAAACCACCACCACCATCTGATAGCCGGCGCGGTGCCACTTGGCAACACGCCTTGCGACATTCTTGATGCGCTCGACGCTACCCATTGAGGTGCCGCCGTACTTGTGAACAATAATGGCCATAAACGTCTCTGTTTTGGTTGAATGTGGCGTGCCGGCAAACAAACCCTCCGAATGAGGTGCCGAGCACAAAAGACTTCACGATTGTCGCAAACTTTGACCGCATTTCGGCGCCGTCACGCAGAATCGGTACAAGTTAAAAGGGAAACATTGATCTTTCCCAAGTCAAACAGGCAAAGCCGCTTAGGAGGTATGTCTCAGTTTGCGCATTCGCAAGTTGATTTGCTTGAGAAGTAACCTTGCCACCTGCATTTTGAGGTCTGATGTTTGGATGCGACGCAAAATGACGTATCTTCCGCTAGAGTAGATCAGAATTGAATATCTGTTCGGCTCGTGAGACAGATCATGCGCATTCCCAAATTGAAGAAAATCCAAACAAAGGTATTACCCCTGGAGCAAAATTTCGCCAAAACATACGTGGACGACAACGGTGTCTGTCGCTTGGGACAGACCGTGCTGGAACATGCACTGACTTCCGGTCTGGTTGCCCGTGAATTGTGGCAATGGTGGCCCGACGCGTTACAGAAGAAATGGTTCCCCGACGGCTTGGATTTTCTCGTCAGTGAACACGACGTCGGCAAGATGACGCCTGCGTTTCAAGAGAAACTTCGACGAGCTACTTCGGATTATTTTCCGAACAGCATTCCGGAATTGGCTACTGCGGATCCGTCTCTGGAAAAACGATGGGGAGGGCACAGCGGTGCCAGCTTGTTGACAGTGACGGCGTTGACGCATGACGCGCGTGTTCCGCTGATTCTCGGGTTACATCACGGCAGACGCCCCAAGACGGGGATGTTTCGTGCGGATGATGATGTTCTGGGAGGCAAAGCTTGGCAAGAGCAACGCGAGCTCCTTACGCAAAAACTCAAAGCTTTTTTCAGTGCAGAGTTTCCGGTTGTCAAAAGTGACCTTCAGGCCAAGGTTTTGGCTGGGTTCACGACTGTGGCCGACTGGATCGGTTCTAACGATGCCTTGCTCCAGGGCAAGGTTTGCGATGCCGCCGCCCGCAGGGCGGTCATGTCCGCAGGCTTCTATCGTCCTCGCTTCAAACAGAAATTGAACTTTGCCGATATTTTCGGCTTTACTCCGAATGACGCTCAGAAAGCGCTGGCAGTCAAGTGTTCCGGTCCCGGCGTATACATTCTTGAAACGGTGATGGGGGCCGGAAAAACCGAAGCGGCGCTGTATGCCGCCTACCGCTTGCTTGCTCAAGGCCAAGCCACAGGACTTTATTTTGCTTTGCCTACCCAGACGACCTCTAATGCTGTGTATACCCGCGTCAATTCTTTTCTCGACAAGATTCTCGAAGACGATGATGCGGCTAAACGTGCTTTGTTGGTTCACGGTAAAGCCGCTTTGGTGATGCAGGAAATGGGTGAGGAGGCGGCTCCCGGCGGCGGTTGGTTTGCGCCTCGCAAGAGAAGCATTCTCGCTCCCTTCGGAGTCGGAACGATTGATCAGGCTCTCATGTCTGTAATGGGGGTTAAGCATTCGTCCGTACGAACTCTGGGACTGTTGGGCAAGGTTGTGATACTTGACGAGGTGCACAGTTACGACATGTACACGGGTACCATTGTCGATGCGCTTGTCAAAGAACTTCGGGAACTAGGCTGTACTGTCATCGTCCTGTCAGCAACGCTTACTCAGCAACGCAGGGGCATGCTTGCCGATCAACCGTCACGAGCAGAGGCTTACCCGCTTTTGACTGCGGTTGACCAAAAGGGAGAGTTGGCTGAGATTCCGATTGAAGCGCCGTCAGCCAAAAAAGTGGAACTCTCGTATGCCTCTGATGACTCGATCGTTCTGAAACAAGTCATCGAGCGAGCAAAAGGCGGGCAACAAGTCTTATGGATTGAAAACACTGTCAATGAAGCGCAAAAGCTCCATGAAAGGCTGTCCGAGGCTTTGTCAGGGACGACCGTCGAGCTCGGCATTATTCATTCCCGATTCACCGTGGCCGATCGCGAGGTGAACGAACATCGATGGATAGATGTTCTCGGAAAAAAATCGACCACCAGGGCGCAACGCGGAAGAGTTCTGGTCGGGACGCAAGTTTTGGAGCAGTCGTTGGATATTGATGCGGATTTTTTGGTTACGCGTTTGTGTCCGACCGATATGCTTCTGCAGAGAATGGGTCGTCTTTGGCGTCATGCCGTAACCGAGCGTCCCGCTGGTGCCTGCTGTGAGGCCTGTGTGATATGCCCCGATGAAAATTTGATGAAAAAGGACACCAAGAAAGCGTTTGGAGCATCGGCGCATGTCTACGCTTCCTATGTTTTGTGTCGAACACTCGAAAGTCTGGCCGGTCGTGCATCAATAACACTGCCGACGGACATACGGCAGATCATGGAAGACACATACCGAGAACGCCCTGAGTCCGGGGTTCTCTCTGATTTGTTAAACGAACTTGAGGAAGGTTCCGGCTCGACCGTAGGAAGAAGAGCGCTTCGGCAATTGGCGCAGCTCACGTTGACGGATGCGTTCGGAACCATCGATGATAACGATGAGAGCAATCTGGCAACCCGCTACTGTCAGATGCCCACGGTTGACGTCTTGCTTCTTCGTCGCATTTTGAATCGTGACGGAAAAACGGAAATTGAGTTTTTGAGCGGGGAAAAACTGGATTTGACCGACGGCACTGGTCCGAGCTACTCGCAAAAGGTATCAACCGCGTTGATATTGATGAAAAACTGTGTCCGTACCCCGATCTACCTGGCGCCGACAGCCGATGAGCAGCGCAGTCTCTCCTGGCTTGCTCCGTACCTTTTCGTAGCCGCCCATGACAGTATGCGTATTCGAGTGGGTCTTGTTGATGATGACGGAAGCGTTTATCACATGGACGGGACACCGGCCTTGCCTAACCGAAGAGTTTTCTACGACAAATCCGGATATCGATGCCTGAATCCGGACGAATGAATGATTAAACCTGTATCGCTATATTTTGATCTTCACCAAAGCTATGACAACCGATAAAAAGTTCAATTTGATTGATGAACAGTGGATTCCCATTCGGGAAAGGGGGTTGTTCAGTCTCCGAGACATCTTTTCGGATCCGTCTCTGAGGAGAATCGGTGGCAACCCGATCCAGAAAACGGCTATCTTCAAGTTGCTGTGCGCTATCGCCCAAGCAGCATGGACACCGAAGACCGAAGAAGAATGGAGGCAATCGACTGTCGAGGATTTTTGCCGGAAATGCCTTGCTTATCTTGAAAAGTGGCATGAAAAGTTCTGGTTGTACGGAGACGAGCCGTTTCTTCAAGTTCCCGCGGTTGCGGACTTGACTGTAAAAGTCTATTCCTTTGCGACATTGAATCTGGAAAAGGCGAGTGGGAACACAACGGTTCTTACGCAATTTCAGTTGCAAGCGGAGCCCACCGATGCTGATAAGGCCTTGTTGCTGGTAACGCTCATGTGCTTTGCTATTGGAGGGAAAAAGGCAGACAACTCCAAAGTTCTTACTCCGGGCTACAAAGGAAAAAGCAAATCGGGTAAGGCTGGTGCCTCTTTGGGCACTAGGGGATATTTGCACTCATATGTGCTAGCCGATTCCGTTGCCTCAACAGTGTGGCTAAATCTTTTTTCCGAAGAACGCCTTAGCAAGTTGCCGTGTTTCCCCGAAGGTGTCGGAACGGCTCCTTGGGAAAAGATGCCGGCGGGAGAGGATTGCGATGTCGCACGCAAACTCAAAGATTCGTTGATGGGACGTTTAGTTCCGTTGGGCCGATTCTGTCTCTTGACTGACGATGGAATGTACTGCACGGAAGGTATAGCGCATGATGACCATCAATCCGGTCGTTTTGATCCTACTCAATCCGTGGAACGTAAAAAAAATAAGTTCAATTCTCTCTGGGCTGATCCGGACAAGAAGCCCTGGAGGTCACTGACATCGATCTTGAGTTTTTTGGGATCTCAGGATGCGTCTCGGTACGTTTGCTGCCAGGTGGAATTGGGAATGTCCCGAGCCAGAGATTGTTTTGAAAGTGTCGAACTTTGGTCCGGAGGCGTAAGCGTGACTTACCAATCCGGAGAGCAGTACATGGCAGGATCCGATGATTTTGTGGAGTCGTGTTTTGATTTTTCTCCACAAGATGTTGGCGAACAGTTTTTCGAGACATTTTCGGCTTCAGTAGAACAGCTTGATCGTCTTTCTAAACAGCTCTACAAGTGCGTTCTTGGCTACTACACGGCTATGGGTACCGAAGGAAAGACAATGGCAGGGAGAGCTGCATCCCAGTTTTGGGAAATTGCCGGATTGCACGCTCAAGAACTTATCGACTCATGTGTTCCCGGTGAAGACCCCGAACCCGTGAGATATTTTTTCCGAGCCACGATGCGAAATACCTATAACGAATCGTGTCCTCATTTCACCCCTCGCCAGCTGCAGGCCTGGGCCAAAAATCAACCTAATGCATCACAGAAAGGAAAAGAACGATGAGTGAAATGCCTGATAAAAACGCCTTGGAAACTCGCGGCCAGGCTTTCGTGCGCTACGTGATTGACAGATGCAGCAGAGACAAAGGTGCTGCCGCGGCCATGCGCCGTGCAGATAATCCTGCCATGCAGCATCAGAGTTGGAACATTCTGATTGACTTTCATGTCAACTTGGATAACTCGATCGAGCGAACCGCCTTTGCTTGCATTGGTGCCGCCGTGATTCAAGCCAAAGCAAATCGCAACGGAGATACGCCTTTGACGCGCGCGCTCTCGCTTGCCTACTCGGGGACGGAGGGACAGGGAGCAAGCCGCCTGCGCCGACTTTTAGACTGCTCTACGACCGAGGAGTGCTGCAGTTGTTTAAGGCCGCTGTTTCGCCTCCTAGCGGGTAAAACCAGTGCAACCATCGACTATGCACAGCTTCTGGATGATTTGCTCGCATTTCCACGTCGAAGCGAAAAAATCAAGGCCAAGTGGGCGACATCGTTTTACCAACGAGAAGCGCGAGAGGAGCAGTCATGATTGCCGGAGTATTGGAACTAAGTTGGAGAGACATTAGAGAGCTCCGGGTTACGGATCCGTATTCCGTGCATCGAGTGATCTACAGCCTGTTTCCCGATGAGCGCACGCCGGAGCAAAAGAATGCGCATCAGCCGGCTGGTTTTCTCTATGCGGACAAAGGGGGCGACAAAGTCTCCAGGCGCGTTTTGTTTCTCTCAAACAGGGAACCATTGGAGCCGGCATACGGCACAGTGCGCACTCGGTGCATTCCGGACAAATTCTTGCAGCACGATGCATACGCGTTTGAGGTCGTCGTCAACCCCACCAGGAGGTCGGTAAACGGCAACCTTGTTCCTATCAAGCAAAGGGAAGACATACGGACGTGGTTTGAATCACGCACGGCATCGTGGGGTTTCAGGTGTCTTCAGACCGAGGTCTTAGAAGTCAATGTTCAACAATTTCGCAAGGGAGAGCATCGTGTGACGCTTGAGCAGGCGGTGCTCAAGGGCGTGATGAAGGTCACGCAAAGAGATCTTTTCATCAAAAGTTTCGAAACAGGTATCGGACGAGGCAAAGCTTTCGGTTGCGGCCTGCTTCAGATTGTTCCCATTCAAGTTTCCGGCAATTGATCAAGGAGATAAACATGTCTATCAATCCTTTTTTGAATACTCGCATTGAATTCCACATTCTTCAGTCTTTTCCCGTCACCTGTCTGAATCGTGACGATGTTGGTTCGCCCAAGACGGCAGTGGTCGGGGGTGTGACGCGCGCTCGAGTCAGTTCTCAGTGCTGGAAGCGTCAGGTTCGCATGATGCTCCATGAGTTCGGAGTGAAAATCGGTACTCGCTCCAAATTGGTCAATCAACAGATTGCCGCCAAATGTCGGGAACTCGGCGCGACGGATGAACAGGCTCAGGCTTGCGGTGACGTCATCGCCAAGGCCATTGTGAAGGACACACTCTACTTCTTCACTGATACAGAAGTCGAAGAATTTGCCGCTTATGCACAGTCGAAAAACTTTGATGCGGGAGCTGTTTCAGACAAGGATATTCAGAAGCGTTCAAAGAAAGTTCTGAAACTGGCTGTCGACGGTCTTGACATTGCTCTTTTCGGTCGCATGGTGGCTCAGGCACCGGAGCTCAACGTTCAGGCTGCAGCTTCGTTTTCTCATGCGATTTCGACACACGCCGTGAACAACGAAATCGAATTCTTTACAGCGTTGGACGACCTCGATACCGCAGCCGGTCACCTCGACAATCTCGAGTTTTCTTCTGCGACGTACTATCGCTACGTTTCTCTTGATCTCGGGCAGCTGTATGAATCTTTGCAGGGCGAACAGATCCAGGAAAGCGTGCAGGCCTTTACCAAGGCTCTCTTCTTAGCTATTCCAGCTGCACGACAGGCCACGATGTCCGGTGCTTGCGGGTGGGACTACGCGAAAGTATTGGTGCGCACGGGGCAGCGTGTCCAGCTCTCGTTTGACAAGCCTGTTCGAGCCAATGACGGTTTCCTCAAACCTAGTATCGAAGCGCTCAAGAGAGATCTTGAAAAGAAGGAAAAACTCTTTGGTTCCTTGTTCGGCAAGAAGATGGAATTCGAATTCGGCGGCAATGACAATGAAGGCATTGACGAATTGCTTGAAGCCCTGAGCAAGACGATCGGAGAAATCAATGGCTGATTCATATGTGCTGTTGTGGTTGGAGGCGCCTCTCCAGTCATGGGGCTATGAGTCGCGATTCAACAGAAGAGAAACGCTCGGCTTTCCGACGAGATCCGGCGTACTGGGACTGATTCTTTGCGCAATGGGGGCAGGAGGCCCCCAGTCGGAATGGCTGGAAAAGATGTCGCGGTATGGACAAACCGTGTTGGCCTTTGGTAAGAAAGGGCCTTCTCGGAAGTTTCGCGAAAATCTGCAGTTGGTGGATTTCCAGATGGTCGGGAGTGCATATGACGATTCCGATCCCTGGGAAACGCTTCTGATTCCCAAGACGATTGAGGGGAAAAAGGCTGTCTCCGGGGGGACGAAACTGACGTATCGGTACTACCTGCAAGACGCAAAATTCGCCGTCATTGTCTGCGTGCCGGAGGAATTGCGGAAAACGATTGAGTCCGCTCTGCAAAATCCTCATTGGGACCTGTATTTGGGGCGCAAGTGCTGCGTGCCGACGGATCTGGTATATCGAGGATGCTACTCTTCGGAAGAGGAGGCCTGGCAGGAGGCTTTGAACATTGCCGATGGCAAGGCTCTAGAGTGCCGTTTTACGGTGCTCGAGGGACAGCATCCGGAAAGGGGCGAGGTTATGACGCTGTCGGACGTGCCGGTGCAGTTTGGAACGTTCAAGAAATATGCCGACAGACAAATCACAATCATCGATGTCTGAAACGACTCTTCGTAAGTCTTCACCTCGGCTGTTCATCAAAGTTACGAGGGATAACCTTCCTCAAATTAAGGATCGCTATCCCTATATCTACCTTGAGCACGGTCGACTTGAAGTTGATGACAGCAGCATCAAGTGGATTGATGCTCAGGGTGGTGTTGTCAGGATCCCCGCAGCTTTGCTTCAGTGCTTGTTGCTTGGGCCGGGCACATCCGTTACTCATGAGGCTGTCAAAGTATTGGCCGCGGCGAAATGTGCCGTAATGTGGGTAGGTGAAGACAGTCTGCTTTACTACGCAAACGGCATTACGCCGACGGCTGATACCCGCAATATGCTCAGGCAGATTAAAGCGGCAGCCGATCCGGTGTTGTCTCTCGACGTTGCCCGACGGATGTTTGCCCGTCGGTTTCCTGGTGTGGATCTCCGAGCGAGAACGCTGCCGGAAATGATGGGCATGGAGGGGGTGAGAGTAAGAAACTTGTACAGGCAAAAGGCTGAACAATATGGCCTGCGTTGGGAAGGAAGACGGTTCATTCCCGGACAATTTTCAGCGAGTGATACTGTCAATAGAATTTTGACGGCATGCAACGCTGCATTGTACGGAATCTTAAATTCAATCGTTCATTCTGCCGGTTTTTCACCGTACATCGGCTTCATTCATTCCGGCAGTCCTTTGCCTTTCATCTACGACATGGCAGATCTATACAAGGCTGATTTGTGCATTGACCTGGCATTTCGTCTGACTTCTGATTTGAATGGTCAGTACGACCGCAGCGCCGTTTCGGAGGCATTCCGACACCGCGTCATTGAGCTAAAGATTCTTGAGCGCGGGGTTGATGACATCAACGAAATGATCGGAGATGTTCCATGATGGTCGTCATAGCATCTGAACTGCCGCCGGCAGTTCGGGGAAGGATGAAGCTTTGGTTTATCGAACCAAGGCCAAATGTTTTTGTTTCAGGAGTCAAAGATGCGTTGTCTGAACGAATTATTCGCTATCTTGTAAGGCACTGTCCGAAAAACAGCGGTTTGATGATTTTTTCCGAGATCGGCAAGGCCCCCGGTTATGCCATTTCGGTGCTGGGTAAAACACAACGTGAGCTTATTGAGATCAGTGGCCTTCAGTTGGTTAGGGAACCCCCTTTAACCACCACAACCACAAAAAGTAGCGTTGGCTGAATTAGCCTAACGCTAAATCTTGCTGTCTTCTCCACGTCCGTGGAGGTGTTTCTGGAACCGATTCCCTGAAGTGGAACCTCCGGAAGTCTTCTCCACGTCCGTGGAGGTGTTTCCAACACGCACACCACCTACAAGGAAGCCCTGAAGTCTTCTCCACGTCCGTGGAGGTGTTTCTACCGCTTCAGATAGTAATCGATCGTCGTTTCGGTCTTCTCCACGTCCGTGGAGGTGTTTCTACTGTTGCTTTAACCAAGTTAACGTTATAGGCGTCTTCTCCACGTCCGTGGAGGTGTTTCCACGAGCCTCGAGACCTGTAAGAACCTGCACCGGTCTTCTCCACGTCCGTGGAGGTGTTTCCTGCAATTCCGTCGGAAAATCAAGATCCAGCACGTCTTCTCCACGTCCGTGGAGGTGTTTCTATCCTCGACACGGACAAAGTATCGCTCTCTCGGTCTTCTCCACGTCCGTGGAGGTGTTTCATAATCAGTCCAGTTTTTACACGTGTTTTTCAAGTCTTCTCCACGTCCGTGGAGGTGTTTCCTATGACTCTCTTGTCTCAAAATACGGTGAGTCGTCTTCTCCACGTCCGTGGAGGTGTTTCCCATTCATTCCAAATGAGCGAAATGCAACGAAGGTCTTCTCCACGTCCGTGGAGGTGTTTCTGGCATTGGAGGTCTTGCCGGTATTCTTTCTGGGCCTTCTCCACGTCCGTGGAGGTGTTTCTAGAGCTAAGCCAGTTAGAAAGCCATAACTGAGGTCTTCTCCACGTCCGTGGAGGTGTTTCTTCAGACGGATTTTCTGTGTTGTAAATTACGTTGGCTTCTCCACGTCCGTGGAGGTGTTTCTACTGCGCTTCAGTTGGAGGATACATCATACGGGTCTTCTCCACGTCCGTGGAGGTGTTTCCTTGCATCCGGGGATCGCGGTCGTGCTGGAGCTGTCTTCTCCACGTCCGTGGAGGTGTTTCCAACGGTGACACGGACAAGGGCCAGATTATCACGTCTTCTCCACGTCCGTGGAGGTGTTTCCTTTTCGGCGAGATGCCACACATCAAGCAGCGTGTCTTCTCCACGTCCGTGGAGGTGTTTCTTGGCCGGTGTTTGCCCATTTGGGTGAGCAGGCGTCTTCTCCACTAAAATCACCGAGGTGATTTCAGATAATTCAGTCCGGAGAGGAGACATGTCCATCAGTCTGAAGTTGAGCGAACTCGACACACCGAGCCTTTTGATCGACAAGGCCAAACTTTTCGAAAACATTGATTATTGTCAGAGGCGCGCTCACGAGCTCGGCGTCAACTGGCGCCCGCACGTCAAGACGCATAAGTGCGCGCCGATTGCCGCCATGCAGGTTCAGGGCATGTTCGGCGGCATCACGGTCTCGACTGTCAAGGAAGCCGAGTACATGTTCGATGAAGAGGGCATCACGGACATCATTTATGCCGTGGGCATCGCTCCGCAGAAGTTGCCGCGCATCGCGCTTCTCAACAGCCGCGGCGCAGACGTCAAGATCATTCTTGACAATCTCGCTAGTGCGATGGCGGTCAGTGAATTCTGCCGCGCTCACAACACCAGAATCGGTGTTCTGCTTGAAATCGATTGCGACGGACATCGTTCCGGTCTCAAGCCCGATGATCCTGCGTTGGTGACGGTAGCCAAGGCGCTGACCGACGGCGCCGTTTTCAAGGGGGTCCTGACGCATGCCGGCGACAGTTATCTTTCCCGCAATCGTGAGGAACTGGAAGCCTGCGCAGCCAACGAAGTTCATCAGATCATGAAGGCTGCCAATGTGCTTAAGGACGCGGGCTACCCGTGCGAGATAGTCTCCGTGGGGTCGACTCCGACCTTTACGGCCGTCAAGGACACTGAAGGTATCACGGAATACCGTAGCGGCGTGGGCGTCTTTCACGACCTGGTGATGGCAGGACTCAATGTCTGCAAGGTCGAAGAGATCGCTTTGTCCGTTTTGGTGACGGTGATCGGCCATCAGCCCCAAAAAGGCTGGATCATCACGGACGGCGGCTGGATGGCGATGAGTCGAGACCGCGGTACGGCCGCTCAGGCGGTCGACTGGGGTTACGGTCTCGTGTGTGACGAGGCCGGCAAGCCGATTGAAAACCTCTGGATGAAATCGGCCAACCAGGAGCACGGCATCGTCTGCAGCCGAGACGGCTCAGCGATTGATCCCGAGGCGTTTCCGGTGGGTACGCGCCTGAGAATTCTTCCCAACCATGCCTGTCCGACGGCCGCCGCGTTCGACAAGTATTTCGTTGTCGACGAGAACAACAACGTGCAGACGATCTGGCCCAAGATCAACAACTGGTGATAACTACACCGGCGCATTGACATCAGATTGGCGGAAGCGGAGAACCAAGTTCGCTTCCGCTTTCTACATTCTTTTGCTTATTGCACCCTGTTTACGATTTCGCTACAACTAAAAGGCAACCGAAATCGGTTCCCTTCTACTACTCATTTATGGCCCATCGGCAGTTCCGACACCATGATTTTGTCTGCAGCACAATTTGCACACATTCGTTCGGTACGCCGCGTGCATAAGCCGTCCGGCTGGTATGCACGGGGGGCTTGGTGCTGGCGCACCTAAAACTTCTCCTCATTAAGCCGATGCTCTCCGACGGGTTGTCGGGCCCATCGTCTGCGCACGTTTTAACAGCTTGTTTATGAGCTGTTGAATTTCTTCTCCGATTTGCTTTCAGTGATTTCCGTCTGTCGACTGGCGATGCCTCAGTTGAGGATATGCGCCAAAAGGCGCCCAAAGTGTGCTTATTTCAAGGTCTGGCCCGGGCGGAATCCGTTCTTGAGGAAATTTTCAATCATGATGACCGAAATCGAGTTCGAAGCGATTGCACGTGAAGGCTATAACCGTATCGCCTTGGTAAGTGAATGCCTGTGCGATTTGGAAACGCCGTTGTCAATCTATTTGAAGCTTGCCTGCCGGGACACTGACACTTTTTTGCTGGAAAGTGCGGAAGGCGGCAAAAGCTTTTCACGATACAGCTTTGTGGGGTTAAAGGCTCGTACAAAGATCGTTAGTTATCTGACGGATACTGGCTTTTGCACTCAGGTTCTGACTGACGGGCAAGAAACCGAACGCGACACTGAAACCAACCCACTTGAGTTTGTTCGCAGATTCTTCAATCGTTTTCGTGTTGCCTTGCCGAAGGGATTGCCTCGCTTGACAGGCGGACTGGTCGGGTACTTCGGTTATGACACGGTACGATTGATCGAGCAAAGCAAACTGGGACGCAAAAAGTCCGGAGGGATTGGTGGACCGGATATTTGCTTGCTGTTGTGTGAAGAGCTCATCGTGATAGACAGTTTTAAGGGTCGTATGTACATTGTTATCAATGCCGATCCGAGAGTTCAGGGGGCGTACTCAGCGGCCGTTCATCGCATCCGAAGGCTCAAGCAGTCGTTGCCCCGTCCGGTGGAAGCTCCGTATGCCGCCGGTGGCATTGTTCACGAAACAGAGCGTCCGTTTGCCAAAGAAGACTATTTGAAGGCTGTACGAAAAGCCAAGGACTACATCCTGGCCGGCGACTGCATGCAGGTGCAGATCGGGCAGCGCATCGAACGCGGTTTTACTGAAAACCCGATTTCTCTGTACCGTGCGCTGCGAAGTCTCAATCCATCGCCCTACATGTACTTCTACAACTTTGGAGACCACTTTGTTGTCGGAGCTTCGCCGGAAATACTGGTGCGGCAGGAGTTGCGTGACGGAAGACGGATCGCGACGATTCGACCCATTGCTGGAACTCGACCCAGAGGAGTTGATGTGCAGGACGACCGCCGACTTGCCGAAGACCTTCTGCATGATCCTAAAGAACGAGCCGAGCACCTGATGCTGATTGATCTGGCACGCAATGACATTGGCCGTATCGCCAAACCGGGCACCGTTCGCGTGACAGATAAGTATGCCATTGAGCGCTATTCGCAAGTTCAGCACTTGGTCAGTCATGTCGAAGGGGAACTCCTCGACGGACTCGACAATTTCGACGTTTTGAAAGCAACTTTTCCGGCGGGAACACTCACCGGGGCGCCCAAAGTCCGAGCAATGGAAATCATTGACGAGCTTGAGCCCGTGGCGCGCGGTATTTATGGGGGTGCGGTCGGCTACCTTTCCTTTGCCGGGGACATGGATCTCGCAATTGCCATACGAACGGCCGTCATCAAGGACAAACGGCTCTACGCTCAAGCCGCCGCCGGCATTGTCGCCGACAGTATCCCCGAGATGGAATATGCGGAAACGGAACATAAGGCACGCGCAGTTTTGAGAGCGGCGGAACTGGCGGAGTCCGGTTTCGAAAGCGGAATCTGAACGAGGAGAAACAAAATGCTCCTGATGATCGACAACTACGACAGTTTTACGTACAACCTTGTGCAGTACTTTCAGGAACTCGGAGAGCAAGTGCAGGTTGTGAGAAACGACGAGGCAACCGTCGAGGAACTTTTGAAACGCAAGCCTGACCGTGTCTGCATTTCACCGGGACCGTGTGCTCCGGCGCAGGCAGGCATCTCGAAGGAGGCCATTGTGCGTTTTTCTCAGTATGTACCGGTTCTGGGCGTGTGTCTTGGCCATCAGGCCGTAGGAGAAGTGTTCGGCGGGCGCGTGGTGCGGGCCGGACATGTCATGCACGGCAAGACGGATTGCATCACACATGACGGAAAAGGACTTTTCAGCGGACTGCCGTCGCCGATGACGGTTGCGCGCTATCACTCGCTCGTGGTGGAACGCGAAACGTTGCCTGACATTTTGGAGGTGACGGCTGTCAGTTCAGACGGAGAAATCCAGGGACTCAGGCACAAGGAATTGCCGATTGAGACGACTCAGTTTCACCCGGAATCAATCGCCAGCGAATTCGGTCACGAACTGCTGAAAAACTTTCTGCGTCTCTGACGATGAAATGGCAACGGGCCTCAGCTCATAAAAGCAGAGGCCCGTTCAACATAGGAAACCGACTTCAAAAGCTTAACCGCGGCGATCGCCGTAGAGCTCGTCGATTTCGGCGTGGAAACGTTCGCGGATCCTGGCGCGCTTGAGCTTTAACGTCGGCGTGAGCAGACCGCTTTCGATCGTCCAGGGCTCGGCGAGCAGACGCACGTTGCGCGGGATGCCGTAGTTCGGGAAGTCGCGCGTCAACGCCTTGATGCGGCGCAGTGCGGCGTTGCGCACTTCCTTGTCCATCAAGATGCCTTCGTCTTTGGGATCCTTGCCGAGTTCCTTGACGAACTTGTCGAACTGCTCGGGGTTCACGACCGCCAGGCAGGCGATGTAGGGGCGATCTTCGCCGACGGCCATCACCTGATCGAACAGATTGTCGGTTTCGATGGCCTGTTCCAGGTCTCCCGGCGGGATCTTTTCGCCCGTGCTCGTGACAATGATTTCTTTGATGCGGCCCTTGATGCGGATATGGCCGCTCTTGTAGATGTCGGCCTGATCGCCCGTCTTGAGCCAGCCGTCTTCGGTGAGAACGGCGCGGGTGTCTTCCGGACGCATCCAGTAACCGACCATCACGTTCGGGCCGCGTACCATCAGTTCGTCGTTGGGACCGAGCTTGGTCTCGAGATTGTCGAGCGGAATGCCGACAGTCTGCGGATTGTTGCTGCCGAGCTTATTGACGCACACCACGGGCGAGGCCTCGGTCATCCCGTAGCCCTGAAGAATTTCAACGCCCAGGGCGAGGAACACCTTGGCTACGGTCGGATTGAACGCAGCTCCGCCCGAAATGTAGACATAGGGTCGACCGCCGAAGATGTTGCGGATGCCGGCACCCACTTTCCTGTCAAGGAATCCTGCCACCAACGGATCGAAAAGCGCAGAGAAGCCCGAAGGGCAGGGCAGGCCGTTTTTGCGGCAGAAGCGGCGCCAGCCAACGTCAACCGCCCACCGGAAGATCTTCTGCACAAAGGGCGACTGCGTCGCAAGTCGATCCTGAATCTTGGAGTAGATCTTTTCATAGACGCGCGGCACGCTCAGCATGATGGTGGGGCGGATGACGCGCATGTCTTCCTGCAGGAGACCGATGTTTCGGTTGAACGCAACGAGGTTGCCCATGCCGAGCGCGAGGTAATAGGTCGCGATGCGCTCGAGCGTATGCGAAAGCGGCAGAAACGAGAGCCATACTTCGTCGACGCGCGGACAGATGCTGCTCAAAACGCCGTTGATGTTTGCAAGAAGCGCGCGGTGCGTGAGCATGACGCCCTTGGGTTTGCCCGTCGTGCCCGACGTGTAGACAAGGGCGGCGAGGTCGGTGGGCTCGGGGCCGGGCGGCAGTTCGACGCCTTGGCCCGTGGCAAGCCAGTGATCGACGCTCGTGACGGTTCTACCGTCGGAGACGGTTGTCTCAACGCCTTCTTCGGTGATCACCACGGTCTGCAGATCAGGTAATTCCATAGCAGCGCCGATGTCGCGCCAGCGATTGAACTTGGTCGTGACGAGGAAGCGGGCGCCCGAGTCGCGAAGAATAAAGGCCGAGGAGCCCGCCGTGTCGATCGCGTGCAGCGGCACGGGCACGAGAGCGCACATGAGGGCAGCCATGTCAAAGCAGATGGCGTCAATGCTGTTGGGAAGGAGCATGGCGACGCGTTCGCCCTTTTTGAGGCCGAGAGCCGCAAAGGCATGGGCCCAGCGCATGACGCGCTCGTATGTTTCCTGAACAGTAAGGGTCTGCCACTGTTTGACGCGGTTGTCGTAGTACATGTAAACCGGAATCTGCGGCCGCTGCTCCAGATGGTGTGTGAGCAGTTCGGGAAGCGTGCGCAGAACCTGAAGCTCGGCGCGGCGCGTTTGCATGGTATCGGTTTTATCGGTCACTGCAAATTCCTTTGTGGAGACGGCGATTTTGCAGGCTAGGCGTGCGCAAAACCCTTGCCGTCGAAGTATTCGTTTAAGCAATCCCCGAACTATACCGCGCGCCCGATTCAATGCCGTTGAGCATCATCCGTTCGGATGATGTCTGGCGTACTTATTAAATCTGTTAAGTGCGTCCCTACAATTCCGAAAGACAAAACTTTTGACGTTTCCTACCTTTACTCCTTCTTTAGCGGATGTTTCGCAGCAACAAGTACACGCGGCAAGTGCTCTTTGCCTGTCTTTTTACTGTCTGCTTTTTCGTAAGCTATGCCGCGCTTGCCACCGTAATGCGCCTTTGGCTTGTACCGGAGGGCTTTGTTGCGTGCACGGCTTTTGCGGCGGTGCTGCTGGCGGCTTTCGGAGCTGTTGTGCGAAAAGGAACGCGGGCCATGAAGGGTGTTACTGCTGAGGATGGGATTGTCATCTATCCGGATCTGCTCAGCTTTTCGGCGGCCTGCACTGCTGTTTGGATTCTTATTTTTGCCGATGCCTCTCGTTTTCCGTTGGCTTATTTCGCCTGCATCGCGGCTTGCGTGCTCTTTTGCACGATTCAGGCCTGTCGCTACAACCGAGAAGAAGGAGCCTTGCTGGCGTCTCTCGTACAGTTTGCATTTCCTGTGGTGGTCCCGTTTCTGGCTGTCTTCGTCGTGTGCATGACGTTTGGGCGACGAGCCGATTCGCGCATGGTGATCCATTACAAAGTAAGAAATGACGAAGAGGGGCTCTCGCAGTACATGGAGGAAATCAACGAACAACGCTGTCTGGCGCAGCAAAAGCGAAGCGCAGGTTTCAGAGCGCTGCTTGCAATGAGCGTTTTGTCAGCGGCGGTTCCTGACAAACAAAGGCGCGAGGAGCTTTTGCGCCAGCGGGAAAGCAGATCTGATCTGTGTATGTCGCTTGCGCTTTTGCCCATAGCTTTTCTGATAGCCGTTCGCCTGGCGGCCGGACACAACAGCGCAGACTTTCTGAAGGACGCCTACACCAAGCGTGTCTTCATTCGGGACGAAGCGGAGCAAGTACAGGATCGAACCGAGGAGACGCACCAAAAGAGAGCATTTCTAGACGGTGTGTAAGTTGCTGTGCACGTAAACCCCTATGTAGTCTTTCTGATGGATAAATACCGCCCTTTCGAGGAGTCTGCTGACGTGCTACCTTGACAATGATCGCAGACACACATATGCGTTGCTCCTCAACTGCTCCTCAGAATTTGAAGCTCGGTTTGGTCGCCGAAGACTTCAAGCAAGCGATCCGAAAAAGGTTGACGTCGGACAAACTCAGGAAAACGATGTCAACCTTTTTGCTTGACCGATAACTTTTCTCTTGACCATTCTCCCCGGCACGGCTTCCGCGCCTTCTGATTGTCTTTTTCGTTGTTGCAACCGGTTGTTGACTTACAGCCATCACTTTGTCAATTGCTTCCGAAAAAGAAATTTCGTGTTTGATCTAAATCAAATAAACAACACTCTTAAGAAAGCGACAAGCACAAGGTGCCCATCGAACATGCACCGTCTTGGTGCAAAGTCTTACTTCAGCTGCGCATTTGAAGCGAGTGAAATCGCCGAATGCTTGCCGCGATTACAATTCGTCTTTTATGTTGCTACAGCTGTTTTAAACCCATGACGCTCATCAATTCCGCAGCCAACGAAAACATCAAGCGCTGGAGAAAGATCTCCGAACATCCGAGAGGTGCAAAGAAAATCGGAACGACGCTTGCCGAGGGCATTCATCTGGCGGAAGTGATCTGCGAAAAGCGTCCTGAGACGCGAGCCGTTGTTGTGCGTGAAAACAACGTCCATCCGGATGTCCATGCGCTTGCCGAGCGCGTGGCCGAGGAAACGGGGGCCAAATTTCTGACCGTGGCCGACAAGCTCTACGATGCGGTCTGTCCCGTTGAAAACGGCACGGGCATCATGGTGGAAGTGGCAGTCGAGTTTGCCCAACGTCCGATGCAGCCGATTGCCGAGGACGCGCTTTATCTCGACGGCGTCCAGGATGCGGGCAATATGGGTACGCTCATTCGCACAGCTTTGGCTGCGGGCGTGCGTCACATCGCGGCCAGTTCCGGTTCGGCCGGTTTCTGGGCACCCAAGGTGTTGCGAGCCGGTATGGGAGCTCACTTCAGCGCCAAACTCTACGACAATGTCTGTGCCGAAGAAATTCACACGCTTTTCGCTGGACGCGTGCTGGCAGCCGACGCCCGAGGCGGACTGGACTTGTTCCGCACGCAGGGCTGGGAAAAGGGACCCGTGGTGTGGATGATGGGCGCCGAAGGCCCGGGGCTTTCTCTGCAGGCTCTGGCCGTTGCCGACGAACGCTATCTCATTCCGATCGAGCAGGCATGCGAGTCGCTCAATGTTGGGGCGGCCGCCGCGGTCTGTCTTTTCGAGCAGCGCCGCCGCCGACTTTTGGCCGACGCTTAAGCTACAGCGCTGAATCGACAGGCTTTTGCTAACAAACACGCGTCTGTATAATCCGATCTTTGCTTTTTGCGTACGGTTGACCTTCCGGTTCAACCACTAGACACATGGTTTTTAAAAAATTGCTCCTGAGCGTCTGCGCAGTCGCAACGCTCTCTGTCGCGGCGGCCGATGATGCCTTGGCTCGCGACAAGCTTCGCGTGGGCACCGAGCCCACGTTCGCTCCCTTTGAATTTATGGACACTCAGACCCGCGAATTCGTGGGTTACGACATTGACCTCATTCGTGCCGTTGCCGATAAGGCCGGCTATGACATCGAAGTCGTCAATATGGGTTTTGACGCGCTGATTCCCGCTCTGGGTATGGGCGTGGTCGATGTGGTGGCCGCAGGCGTCACCATCACCGAAGAACGTTCCAAGCGAGTAGACTTCACGGCTCCTTACTACACGGCCGGCCTTTCCATGCTCGTTCGCAAGGAAGACGCCGCCAAGTATCCCGACTTCAAGTCTCTGGAGAATCAGGCGATCGCCGTGCAGATCGGCACGACCGGTGCCGACAAGGCCAAGGATATTCCCGGTGCCAAGGTGACCAATTACAACGCCACGAGCGAAGCCTTCATGGCTCTGACGAGCCGCAACGCCGAAGCCGTGGTGCACGATCGTCCCGTGCTTGCCTACTTCATGAAGACCCAGCCGCGTATGTCTCAGTCTCTGCAGCTACAGCCGGCAATCGAAGACGCGCAGCAGTATGGCTTTGCCGTGAAGAAGGGCAACAAGGAACTCCTTGACAAGCTCAACAAGGGCCTGGAAGCCGTTCGACAGGCCGGAGAAGATAAGCAGATCTACTCCAAGTGGTTCGCTCAGTAAGCTGAATTTCTTTCGGAGCGGCCCGCAGGGTCTGCACGCGAACCGGATTGCTTTTCATGGGCAGTCCGGTTTTGTTATGGACCGCAAAAGAAAAGCGGCGCGCCTGTCGACAGGATCGCGCCGCTTTTGGCCTTGGATGAATGTCAAAGCGCTTAGCTCGGCATCAGGCCGGAAATCAGCACCACGACGATAAGAAGCGGGCAGCCGATCGTGAGAATGCCGCGAAAGATCGACATCATCGAGTCGGAAACGCCTGAACCCATGCGGATTTCGTCCTTCATCATCGACCAGCGCTTGATGCCCACCAGAGCGCAGATCACGAGACCGCCGATCGGAAGCGACAGGTTGCTCGTGAAGTAGTCAAAGAGATCAAAGAAGTTGCGCTCGAAAAGGGGCTTGACGTCAGCCAGAGGTCCGAAAGAAAGGGTGCAGAGCGACCCGACCGCAAGCATCGCGATGCAGCTCACCAGAGAAGCCGTCATGCGGCGCATTTTGAGTTCGTCGACAAGGAAAGCAACCACGAGTTCGAGAAGCGATACGGAACTGGTGATGGCCGCCACGGCCAGGCACAGATAGAAGGCGAACGCAAAGAGCTGTCCGAAGGGAAGCTGCGCGAAGACGACCGGCATCGTCATGAAGGTGAGGCCGGGACCGGCGGACGGATCGAGATGGAATGCAAAGACCGCCGGCATGATCATCAGGCCGCCCAGGATGGAGGCGGCAGTTGCCAGGAATGTGATCCAGGCGCAGCCGTTGATGAGGTTTGAATCCTGCGAGAGGTAGGAGCCGTAGGTGAGCATGCAGCCGCAACCGATGCAAAGCGAGAAGAAGGTAAAGCCCATTGCGGCGAGCAGGCTCTTCCAGCTGAAGGCTTCAGGATTCCAGCTAAAGAGATAGGCGAGACCTTCGGAGGCGCCCGGCAGCGTCACGCCGCGCACGATCACGATGATGACGAGCACGAGCAGAAGGGGCATGAGCACCTTGGAGATCTTCTCGATGCCGCGGCTGATCTCATAGGCGACGACCCAACCGGTCAGAAAGAGAAAAAGCGCCTGAAAGCCCAGCGATTTGACGGGATCGGACACAAGGCCGCCGAAGAGCGCACTGAGCTCGTCCTGGTTGGATACAAGTCCTCGGCCAATGGCCGAATCGATCAGATAGGAAAGCGTCCAGCCGCCGATGGTGGAGTAAAAGCACAGCACCATGAAGCCCGTGAGAACGCCCAGATAGCCCCAGATCGTCCAGTTCTTGCCCGCAATGGCTCGGTAAGCGGTCACGATGCAGCCTTTGCCCGTGCGGCCCAGACCGACTTCGGCGATCAGAAGCACGAGGCCGATCGTAAACGACAGGACGACGTAGGGGAACATAAAGACGCTGCCGCCGTTGGTTCCCGCCAGATAGGGAAATTTCCAAATGGCGCCTAAGCCGATGGCGGCACCCGCACTGGCCAGAATGAAGCCGATGCGGCTTGTCCATGTTGATCTGTTGTCAGACATTGATGTGTCCCTGAAATATTCTTATACGTAGGGCGATTTAAGCCAAGACTTATTGCAAACCGCTCTGAATTCATCTTTATAGCATCTTTGGGATGCTAAAACGGATGCCGACGGGCAAACAATCACTCAGCAAACAAAAAAATACACCGAAGCTGGAAAAAAACAGCGCCGCAGGCAGCCTCGGCGAGAGGCGTACGGTGCGGCGCAGTTTGTGCGTTTGCGGTGAGCCTCAGACGCCCGTGGCGACCACAACGAGCACCAGCAAGGGGGCAAGGAAGCGCAGCGAGAACTTGATGAAGGCATTGGCCGAAGCACTGTACTTCTTAACCAGATTGACTTGCACGTAGGTCGAGTTCCAGGCCTTCCAACCTGCCAGAAGCGCAATCGACAGACCGCCCAGCGGCATCATGATGTTCGAGCAGAACCAGTCGAGGAAATCGAAGATGATGCGATCGAAGATCTTCACGTCGCTCCATATGCCGAAGGAAAGCGCCGAGACGAAGCCCAGCAGGGCAAGGCCGACGTAGCACAGGATCGAAGCGCTGATGCGTTTCATGTGCCATTCGTTCTGCAGATAGGCGATGCAGACTTCCAGCAGCGACACCGAACTCGTCAACGCGGCCACGAGCAGGCACACGTTAAAGAGAATCATGAAGAACCAGCCAAACGGAATCTGCGAGAAGATAAACGGAATGGTCACAAATACGAGCCCGGGGCCTGCATTGGGATCTTGTCCCATGGCGAACACGGCGGGCATGATCATGAGACCGGCGAGAAGCGCTGTCTGAATGGCGAGGTAGGCGATCCACAGCGAGGAGTTGGGAATGTCGGTGGAGTCCTTCAGATAGGCACCGTATGTCACCATGATGCCGCACCCCAGAGACAGACTGAAGAAGGTAAAGCCCATGGCGTTGAGAACACTCATCCAGGTAAGCTTGTCAAAGCTGAAGTCAAAGAGGAACTTCACGCCCTCCATGGCTCCGGGCAACGACAGCGAACGGATCATGATGACGATCATCAGGATGAAGAGCGTGGGCAGCAGGTACTTCGAGAGGCGCTCGATGCCGTTTACCACACCCAGGGCCACCACGCCGCAGGTGAGCGTGAGGAAGGAGAGGTGCCACAGCGAATTGGTGAGGCCGTCGCCCACCAAAGCGCCGAACGTTGCCTGCAGAACCTTCGGATCGTTGGTCACGAGACTGCCGCCGAGGCTGTCAAAGAGATACTTCACGCACCAGCCGCCGACCACGGAGTAGTAGGACAGAATCACGAAGGACGTGAGAACGGCTATGCCGCCCATGATCGAGAAAGCCGGTCCGCCGAGGTGCTTGAGTGCATGCAGGGCCGAACCGCGGCCGGCGCGTCCCACGACGAGTTCGGCGATCAGCAGCGTGATGCCGATCGTGAACGTAAAGATAATGTACGGAATGATGAAGCCCGAGCCGCCGTTGATGCCGGCCCAGAACGGGAATTTCCAGATGGAGCCCAGGCCGATTGCCGAGCCTGCGCCGGCCAAAATAAAGCCGATCCTGGAACCCCAAGTTGTTGCGGTGGTAGCCATGTTTTTTTTGGTTTGTTTGTGTTGAGTGAGGGGGAACGGAAGGCGCCGGCTGTTAGCCGACTGTTATCTGAGGTCGATCTCGTGCAAGGGCTTCTTGGATGTTAAAAAATGGTATCCGACAGACGCGCACGGAGCCGTTCTAATAAATTCTCCCTAAGAACGGCATCTTACCGCATTTGACAAAAGCTTAAAACCCGCAAGGAAACCAGCCTCAGGTTGTTTCGCCCCTTTGGCTTTTCGTTTGAAAAACGATAAATTAGTCGATGCGTTGTGAAATTCTTTGCATACCACGGCACGCAACGCACCTTCGGACGTCTTCTGTTACCGCAGAGGCGGGCGGCGAACGGTGTCAAGCCGGTACCTGTGCTCCCACGGGCAGCACGCCACCGCACAACCTTACCCTGCAGCCGCCCCACGGCACGAAGCACATCCGAAGATACCCCATAACAAAGCCATGGATGTGAAACAACAGGGAACGATTTTCCTATGCAGACCACAGAAGAGAACGGCGCCGCCGCACCGGTGATGACCGGCGCGAAGATTCTCATCGAAGCTCTTCATGCCGAGGGAGTCGAATACGTTTTCGGCTATCCGGGAGGAGCGGTTCTTCCGATCTACGATGAGATCTACAAGCAGAAGTACTTCAAGCATGTGCTCGTGCGTCATGAACAGGCAGCGGTTCACGCCGCCGACGCCTATTCGCGCTGCACGAACAAGATAGGCGTTGCTTTGGTGACGTCCGGCCCCGGAGCCACCAACGCCGTCACGGGCATTGCCACGGCCTATGCCGACAGCATTCCGATGGTCGTCTTCAGCGGCCAGGTCGGCACGAGCCTCATCGGCACTGACGCCTTCCAGGAGTGCGATACGGTGGGCATTACCCGTCCGTGTGTCAAGCACAACTACCTTGTCAAGGACGTGCGCGATCTTGCGGCCACCATCAAGAAGGCTTTCTATATTGCAAGAACCGGCCGCCCGGGTCCCGTCCTGGTGGATCTGCCCAAGGACGTGCAGTGCGGAAGCTGTGCCTTCGAGTATCCCAAGAGCTGCGACATCGTGAGCTACCGTCCTGTGACGCGCGGCCACAGCGGCCAGATCAAGAAGGCCATGCAGGTTCTGCTTTCGGCCAAGCGTCCGCTTCTGTACGTGGGCGGCGGTGCGACGTCGACGGCCGCAAGCGAGCTGGTCAACCGTTTTGCGCAGCTCACCGGCTACCCGGTGGTCTCGACTCTTATGGGCCTGGGTGCCTTTGACGGATGTGACGAAAAGCATCTGGGTATGGTCGGCATGCATGGCACCTATGAAGCCAACATGGCCATGCAGCACTGCGACGTTCTTTTTGCCGTCGGCGCCCGATTCGACGACCGTGTGATTGGCTGCCCCTCGGATTTTGAAGCCAATCCCCACACAATCGTACAGATCGACATCGACCCGAGCTCGATCTCCAAGAACGTGACGACGGACATTCCCATCGTGGGCGATGTCTACGAAGTGCTCAAGGAAATGGTCGGCATTCTTGAAACGACGACCGAGAGGCTCGATGAAAACGAACTGGCTGCATGGAATAAGCGCATCGACGGTTGGCGCGCGATGCAGTGCCTCAAGTACACCGTCAATCCTGAGGGCCCGATCCGCCCGCAGGCCGTGATCGAACGCGTCTGGCAAAAGACCAAGGGAGAGGCCATTTATGCCACCGACGTGGGCGAGCATCAGATGTGGTGCGCTCAATACCTCAAGCTGCGCAAACCGCGCAAGTGGCTTACGAGCGGCGGTCTGGGCACGATGGGCTACGGATTCCCGGCAGCGATCGGCGCGTGCTTTGCGCATCCCGACGAGGACGTCGTGTGCTTTACCGGCGACGGTTCCATTCAGATGAACATTCAGGAACTGGGCACCGCCAAGCAGTATGGCGTCAAGCCCAAGATCTTCCTGCTCAACAACGCCTACCTCGGCATGGTTGCCGTTTGGCAGCGCGCCTACTACAACGGTCACATGAGTGAATCGGTGATGGAGGTTCAGCCCGACTTCGTCAAGCTCGTTGAGAGCTACGGTCACGTCGGCTTGCGCGCCACCACCTACGAAGAGCTCGATCGCTGCATTGAGGAGGCCTTCGGCAAGTACAAGGACGACCTTGTGTTCGTTGACGTGCACATCGAGCGCGAAGAGCCGGTGCGTCCGATGGTGGGACCCGGCCAGGGGCTTACCGAGATGGTTCTTTCGGAGGAGAAGTAAGAATGCAGACGCGTCATATTCTTTCGGTTCTTCTCAAGAACACTTCGGGGGCGCTCTCGCGCGTCGTGGGTCTTTTCTCGGCCCGTGGCTACAACATTGAATCCTTGACGGTCGCTCCGACGGAAACCGACAGCATCTCGCGCATGACCATCGTGTCGTACGCCGATGAAAAGAAGATGGAGCAGATCACCAAGCACTTGAATCGCATCATCGAGGTGATCAAGGTCTACGACCTGATGGAAAGCGATTACGTCGAGCGCGAACTGATGCTCATCAAGGTGCGCGCCATCGGTCGCGACCGCGACGAGATGCTGCGCATCACGGAAATTTTCCGTGCGCGCGTCATTGATGTCACCGACAAAACCTACACGATCGAAGTCACGGGCGACAGCCGCAAGCTTGACGCCTTCATGAAGTCGATTGACGAAAAACTGATTCTGGAAACGGTGCGTACCGGCGCAAGCGGCATCGCTCGCGGCGAGCGCATCCTCAAAATCTGATCTACATACCTGTTTGTTTAAAAGGGAGACCAAACATGAAAGTCTTTTACGACAAGGACGCCGATCTTTCGCTCATCAAGGGTAAGAAGGTTGCCATCATCGGCTACGGCAGCCAGGGTCACGCGCACGCCCTGAACCTGCACGACTCGGGCTGCGACGTTGTCGTCGGTCTTCGCAAGGGCGGTTCGTCCTGGGCCAAGGCTGAGAATGCCGGCCTTACCGTCAAGACCATCGAAGAAGCGACCCAAGGCGCCGATGTCGTGATGATTCTGCTGCCCGACGAATTCATCGCCGATGTGTATCACAAGCAGATCGAACCCAACATCAAGGAAGGCGCAGCCCTGGCTTTTGCCCACGGCTTTAACATCCACTACGCGCAGATCGTTCCGCGCAAGGACCTCGACGTCATCATGATCGCCCCGAAGGCTCCGGGCCACACGGTGCGTTCCACGTATGTCGCAGGTGCCGGCACGCCGATGCTCATTGCCGTCTATCAGGACAACTCCGGCAAGGCTCATGACCTGGCTCTTTCCTACGCATGCGCTGCGGGCGGCGGCCGTGCGGGCGTGCTCGAAACGACCTTCCGCGCCGAAACCGAAACCGACCTCTTCGGCGAACAGGCTGTGCTTTGCGGCGGTCTCGTCGAACTGATCAAGACGGGCTTTGAAACGCTCGTGGAAGCCGGCTACGAACCCGAAATGGCTTACTTCGAGTGCTGCCATGAAATGAAGCTCATCGTCGACCTGATCTACGAAGGCGGCATCGCCACGATGGACTACTCCATCTCCAACAACGCCGAATACGGCCAGTATTACACCGGCCCGAAGATCATCAATGACGAAAGCCGCAAGGCCATGAAGGAATGCCTGCGTCAGATCCAGAACGGCGAATACGCCAAGAGCTTCCTCTTGGAATGCGGTCTGAAGTATCCGACCCTTTCGGCCAACCGCCGTCTGACGAGCGAGCACGGCATTGAAGTGACCGGCGCCAAGCTGCGCGCGATGATGCCTTGGATCAGCGCTCACAAGCTCGTGGACAAGTCCAAGAACTAAAAATTGAGCTCTGAGGCCTTTTACGGTCTCGAGCCGCTGATCTGAAGCCCCGGAAAGAAGTCTGTTTTCTCCGGGGCTTTTTTTGCCGGATAGCAAAAAGTCCGCCGAAGCGGACTCTTTGCAAGGGTGTGAAGCGGACGTCGACTAATCGGCGTCGTACGGGCGCCAAGTGCCCTTGGACATCTTCAGATAGTCCTTGCCCTTGTATTCGAGCACCATGGCCTGAGCGTTTTCGCTCACCATGTGTGTCGTGGGCAGGTCGTTCACAAGATCGGCCATCGGAACGGCGCCTTCGGGCTTACTGAAGTAGTTCGTTTCGATGACACGGCCGATGAGCGTCGACAGGGCGAGGTAGCTCGTATCGGACGTAACATGCACCGGGGTCTTCGGCAGCTTGTTGAGACCGAAGAACTTCACCATCACCGGCACCTGCGTAATGCGGCGGCTCGGGATGTCGCGCAAACGCGGGGTCTGGATGCGATCGCCTCGAACGGCAGCGCCGTGTTCCGGAACGATGATGAGCATCACCTTGCGCTTACTCTTCTGCAGATCGGCGATAAAGACGTCGAGTGCATCAATAAAGGCGCGGGCGCGCGGTTCAAACTCTTCCCAACGCGACTTACCGGGCTGACGGTTGCCGTCGTGCAGGGCGATGAAGTTAAAGAGAGAGACGCTGCGCGGGTCCTTAGCCTTGTTGACGACGCTTCGCCAGTGGCGGAACACGGAAAGCGTGTCGGCAATTTCCTCGTCGTTAAAGCTCACGTACTTCACAGGATAGCGGCGGCGCTCGAAGGGAGCGGTGAGACCTGCCTGCGTGCGCATGGCGTTGAGGTAGTTGTCGTAAACGCCGCTGTGGTCGAGGAACAGGTGCTGCTTGAAGCCGAGCGAATCGAGTCGGTTCATGATCTCGCATTCGGGACGACGCGTATCGTAGAGCGCTTCGTGAGAAGGCTGACCGCAGGCGCCGTTTAACAGACGCAATGCGGCCGGGCCCGAGTACGAGGTGGCCGAATTGAAGTGATCAAAGCGGATGTTGAACTGACTGAAAGTACGGTTATTGATCAGGTTGGACGCAATCAGGTCGTCGGTCGAAAGCGAGCAGATGTTAAGGATCACGATGTCAAAGGGAGTGTCCTTTGGTTTGATCGAGTCCGGGAACTGCGCCACGCGGTCCTTTTCATATGCGATGAACGTCTGGTACCACTTGTCGATTTCTTCGGAAGTGACTTCTCCCTGAGCGGTACCCTTGGCGGCGGCCAAAGCCGCGGCCGTATCAGCCGGGTTGCCGACGGCGGTTTTGCCTGCGGCCGTCTGCGGCACGAGATTGCTCTGCTGAGAGGGGGCCGAACCGAAGAAGGGCGAGACCACGAGGAACAGCAGCCAGCAGCCGGTGATGGCCGTAACACGAATGAAGTCGCGCGCGGCGTAGTAGATCAATAGGATCGCAAAGCCCGCAAAGACCATGCGCCAGTTGATGAAGTCCCAGATGAGCTGCAGGACGTAGTTGACAGAAAAGCCTGTGATGCCCGAGGCATTGGCCATGATGCTCTGCGGTCCGGGAAGCCAGCTTTCTGACCACAGAAGCGCAATGCCGCAGCCAAGCGCGATGAGCTGCTTCAAAAAGCGCATGCCCTTGGAGTTGGCGGGCAGCAGCAGGAAGCAGAAAAGGGCGATGTTGGCGAAAAGCTCAAGCCTCAGATAGCCGAGTTGGGTGAGGAAGAACTTGCAGATGAAGTAGACGTTCCATAACCCGAGGCCGCCGACCATGCGTCCGGTAAAGTTTCCGACGGATTTCACTTGTTGGTTTCCTCAGTCGTTGCAGGAGCGCTGCTCACAGGAGCCGGTGCCGAAACGGCGGCAGGGGCGGGTGCGGCAGCAGCGGGAGCGGCCGGTGCGGCGTTGTCGGAAGGAGCCACGGGGGCAGCGGCCTGTGCCGGCAGCTGCACAGCCTTCGGAGCGTTGTCTGCGGGCGCAGGCGTAGCGTTGCCCGCGGCCTGGTTTTGCTCGGGCGCCTCTTCGGATTCTTCCTGATGTTCGTCCTTCTCGACGGACTTGTCGACCGGCACGGCGGCCTTGGGCGGAACCTGGGTGAGCTGCGCCTTGGGTGAGATCAGCAGGTAGCCGTTACGATCAAAGCGATACAAACCGCGGTCAAAGCCGATGGCGTAGAGCATCAGCGTGTTGCGGTAGTAGTTTTCGCCGATGATCGGATCGTTTTCGATCACGGTGCGCAGGTAGTCCTGCGTGGGGCCCTTACCGAGAAGTTCAAGCACGCAGGCGGCAAACCCCGGCGAACCGTAGCCGTGACGTTCGCCCGTGATGATGTTGATCTTTTCGGGCGGCATATTCGTGTCGCGCGTGAGCTTGGCAAACGGTTCGAAATGTTCAACGAGCACGTCATGCACGGGGTCAGCAGGCGACATCATTGCGGCCCACATATAGGTGCGGATGGCGTTGTAGGAGCCCAGAACATAATCGGCTCCCTTTTCAGGAATAACCTTGCCCTGGCGGTCGAAACGCACCCAGTCGGGGGCGTATCCGCGCGGAGCGGAACGCACGAGCGAGCGCACCGTGCCTTCGACGATCGTATTCCAGTCCTTATCCTCCATCGCAAAGCGGCGCATGATGAAGACCGGATAGTAGGACGGGTTGAGCGTGACGAAGTTTTCCTGCTCAAAGCCCTTGTAGCCAGGAAGCAGAACCTTGCCCAGCCCCTTGACGTCGCGCACGTCCTTCTTAAGAAGGTCCATCATGGCCTTGCCCTTGGCCGTATAGTCGGGACGATCCCATAGGCGGCCGGCTTCAAGCAGACAGTAGGCGATCCACATGTCGCTGTCGGCGGCATTGTTGCTGTCGATGATGCCCCAGCTGCTGCCTTGTTTGCCCCAGAGCCATGCTGGCTTGTACTTGGTGATGTCGCCCGAGGCGAGATTGTTTTCCGTCCACACGAGGAGCTTGTCAAAGGCGTCTTTGTCGCCCGCAACCAGCGCAAAGAACATGGCGTAGGACTGACCTTCGCTGGTGGTGATGCGGCGGTTGTCGCTGTAGTCCACCACACGGAAGGATTCGTTGACGTTTGCGGCCTTGAAGGCATCCCACTTGTCCCAGGCTTGGGCCGAGGCGGACAGACCGGCGAGCACGGCACAGACGGAAGCGGCGCAAATCGAACGGGAAAGGAATTTCATGATTTGTTCTCCCATCGGATTAGAGCGACGAACGGCCGCGCAGCCAACGGCGCATGCCGGCGAAGATGCCCCAGCCGGCCACAACAGCGGCGATCAAGGCGCAGAGCACCAACAGGAACGGACGGTTGGCAAAGGAGACCCAAACGCGCTGGTACCACGGCAGATCGCCGACCCACCAGGTTTGCGAAGGCTTAAAGGAGGTCAACCCTTGCGAAGAGACGAACACCGTGCCGCCCGAGGCGTCCTGCAACAGGGCGCGGTCGGCCAGCGAATCGTTCAAAAGCTTTGCGCCGCGCGAGCCGTCGGAGAGCAGCGCCACCACGGCGCGACTGCTGTCAACTGGCGACTTCACGGAAAGCAGAGCTGCCAGAGGTGCGTTTTCCGGATCTTCAACGCCGGTCTTGCCGGACTTGCCGCCGAGCGTTTCGGTTACGGCCTTTTCAAGATTCTGAGCCGTTTCGTTGTTAAGGCTCGTGATGTTTGCGGGCAGTCCGCCCACGTAGAGCACGTCCTTATCCTTCAAAACATCGTTGCCGAGCTTTGAGGTGACGGTTACCTGCAGCGGTACCGATCCCGTGGCCGACGAGATGCGGGCGATGGCGTTCAGAAGCGTTGTCACGTACTGAGCGTTGGAGGCGTCCGAGAGTACAGCCACCGTTTGCGACAGATCGGCGTACTTGGAGAACGGGAAGCCGCCCTTCGTGTAGAGCGCGATTTCAGGCAGCTGTGCGTAGTGATAAAAGCCGCTGAAGGCGATGCTCGAAGAGGGATCAATTTGGAAGTTGTGGCTCGGAAGGGCTACGGTACGGCAGTTTTCGGGCGTACCCTCAAGAGCCTGCGTACCGTAGAAGGCTTCGATCGAAAGGTCGTTTGTAAGAGACATGCCGTCGCGCGGACCTACGGCCGAGAAAAGCGGGCCGGGAGCGGCCTGGACAAGCACTTCGGAGCGGGCGCGGTCTGTGCCGCTGTCCATGTTGTCGCTGCCGGCAAGAGCCGTATTCATGAGTACGCGCATCTGAGCGACCTGACCTTCGGCCGGTTTGCTGTAGCGATAAAAGAGGTTGAGTTCAGCCTTGGCCCCATCGATGGCGTAGATGTCGGGCGCCATGTTGAGGTTGAGGTGAATGGCAGGCAGAACGGCACCGCGAGAGGTGAGTTGCGTCGGGTAGCGCATCAGAGAACTGAGCGTCATGGCCTGCTGCGGATCGATCCAGTTCGGAGCCTGGTAGGCGCCTTGCACGGGTTCGTCCTTGAAGTCGCGCACGCGGTGGTTGTCACCGATCATCTGCGTACCGGACGTGAGAACCTTGGCGGCAACGACCAGATCTTCGTCATTGCGGCCGCTGATGATGAGCATCTTTTCATGCTGGCCGCCCGGAACGTCGCGCAGTTCAATGCGGGGGCCTTCGAAGGCGGGAAGTTCCGAAAGGAATGCCGGTTTGCGCTCGTTCGTGGCAAACACGACGAAATGGCCCTTGGCAGGAACTTCACCGAAATAGACCGGAAATTCGGCCTTGCCCCATTGAGAGAGGCTGCCGGTGTAGCCCGCGACGATCGCTGCGGCCGTGGCTTCCTTGTCGGTGGGTTGCTGCGCAAAGACGATCGGCAGAGTCGTGTTCTGACCGGAGTTGCCTTCGGAAATGAACGGGGCCGGGAACTGCGACAGGTCGTTGGGCAGTCTCACGAAAGCCTTGTTGAGCGCGAGTTCGCTTTCAGGGGCAATGTCCATCCAAAGCGAAGGGTTGGATGCGTTTTCGCAAACCGTCTGATAGTGGCCGACGAATTCCACTCGGACCTGGTTTTGGCCGGTTCGGAAGGACTTCGAGTCGAGATTGAAGACGAGCGACTGGGGCTTGCCGATCTGCTTTGCCGACAGTGCGGCCGTCTGCTGCAGTTCGCCGTTAAGGAAAATGTTGAGCTGCGTAACGTTGGCGAGCATTGAGGGCGAGACGGTGAAGTTGAGCGTCAGTTCGCCGCTTGTCACCACTTCATCGGGCTTGACCGTGAAGTCGAAGTAGCCCGAATTATTCGAGCCCGTGAGCTTGACTGGCTTGCCCGCCATGCCGGGAGCGAGGTCGGAGAGCGCGTACGTCGTCGTTTCGCCGCCCGTCAGGTCGGTACGCCACACGGGAGCGTCGCCAGTCTGAGCCAGAGCGGCAGTTGAGGAAAAAGCCAAAAGGGAGCAGACCGACAATGTCGTGAGGGAATGCTTGAAAGAGAAATCTCTTTTGTTCATTTGGTGTGAGACTCAAAAGTATTAGAGGCCGACGGACGTCTTGGGCATGCGCGGCAAGAAGCTCACGACATAGCGCACAAAACGTCCCGCCGTCCCCGGCAGAAATTCAACAAGCGACTTGAAGCCGTACGCGGCAAAGCCGACCAAACGCAGGAAGCCGGTGATGAAGCGATCGTCGACATGACTGTCGAATTTGTCGCCCCAATGGCCTTCCCGCGCAAACGTCTGGCGGTTGAAGCGAATTTCATCTTCAACCGACTCGAAAACAAGATCAAATTCCGTAAAGCCCTTGGCTTCGCGTGCAACCGTGGCTTTAAACGTATCCGTGTGACCGTTGCCCGTCATTTCGATAACGACGGATTCACCCGCGGCAAGCCCCTTCATGTCGAGCACAAGCTCGGTCTGGCTGAATTCGACGACTGACACGGCGTGCTTGGTGCCGTCGGAAGTCGTTACTACGGCGCCCGCCTTCAGCGGCACGCGGGGCAGCGGATGCTCCATGATCTCTTCCACAGCCACGGCAAAGGCAGCACCCAAAACCAACAGGTTGTAGGCGATCCACGCGATGTTGATGATCAGCGTGGAGACTTGCGGGTCTGCTGCGGTTACTGTCTTGTAGATGCCGATGGCCAGGCCCAGAAGGTTCAAAACCATCAGAATGAGCACCGGCGTGGCGATGTGCCAGTCGACGTACTTCTTGTCGATGGTCATGCCTTTGGCCGTCACGTTGAACTTGCCCTTGTGCGGGAAGATCAGGGCGACGGTCGTCGGCAGCAGAATGTACCAGGACAGCACCGTTTCGTAGACACCGCCCAGGAACGGATAGCGATAACCGCGCTGCAGCTGCTGATTGGTGATGGCCGCGTGAACCATGTGCGGAATCACGTAGGCGAAAATGGCCGCTGCCGTGGCGTAGATGACGTAGATGTCAAAGAACATATAGGGCAGGGGCGCGAGCAAAAAGATGATGCGCGGCAACCCGTGCAGGAAGTGAATCATGGCGTTCATGAAGCACAGGCGCTGGGGCAGGGTGAGGCCCTTTTTCAGCAACGGGTTGTCCAGGCGGAAAATCTGGATCATGCCGCGGGCCCAGCGGATGCGCTGACCGATGTGCGCCGAAAGCGATTCGGTCGAGAGGCCCGAAGCCAAAGGCTTGGAGATGCAGGCCGACTTCCAGCCGCGGCGGTTGAGTTTGAGCGACGTGTGCGCGTCTTCGGTCACCGTTTCCACAGCGATTCCGCCGATTTCTTCCAGGGCGCTGCGGCGCATCACGGCGTTGGAGCCGCAGAACATGACCGCATTCCACGTGTCGTTGCCCTTTTGGATGTAGTCGTGAAAGAGCGAGTTCTCAAACGGCATGGCGCGGTCGAGATGCAGGTTCTTTTCAAAAGGATCGGGTGAATAGAAGTGGTGCGGCGTCTGAACGAGCGCGATCTTCTTGTCGTGCACGAGCCAGCCCACGGTGCTCGTGAGAAAGTCCGAAGAGGGGACGTGGTCGCAGTCGTAGATCGTGATGAACTCGCCCGAGGTGAGCTTCATCGCGTTGTTGATGTTGCCGGCCTTGGCGTGGTTGTGTTCGTCGCGCTTGATGTAATGAACGCCGGCGGCCTTGGCAAAATCCTCTACCCAATCTCGACTGCCGTCGTCGAGGATGTAGACGTTGATCTTGTCTTCCGGCCAGTCGAGGTTCTTGGCGGCGAAGACCGTGGGTTTAATGACTTCAAGCGACTCGTTGTAGGTCGGAATGAAAATGTCGACTGTGGGCCAAGTCGAGCGGTCGGCGGGTAAGCGCTTCGGACGGCGGTCCAGCGGCCAGCAGACCTGGAAGTAGCCCAGGACCATCACGATGAAGGCGTAGGTTTCAGCGGCCAGAAGCAGGCATGACAAAAAGAGGCTGATCGCGCCGTCGGCGTGAATTGTTGAGGTGTAGCGCCACCACAGGTAGCGGCCCGAAACGGTCACCGAAAGCACAAAAAGGAGCATCAGTGAGATACGGGCCTTGATGTGAGTGAGCGACCATGCCGATAAAAGCACGATGGAAAGGAACACCACCTGGCCTTGCACATTAAAAGGCTGGGTGATGCAGAGGATGGCAAGAAGACCAGCCACGATGCCGGCGGCCCAAAAAATCGAGTTTTGGAACTTAGAAACCTGCTTTCGACCGACGCGGCGGCGGCTTTTGACCAAATTGGCGCCGATGTTGAAGATAATCCGTCCGCCCAGACGCCCGATAGCGTCGCCGATGCGGCCCACTAAACGGATGACGGCGCGAATGAAACGCGCGAGCGGATTGAACTGCCAGAAGTCGCGTACGGGCAGCGCTGTAAAAAAGGCCAGAAAAATCGTCTGGATGCAGATGCGCAGGACATCGGCAAAGCACAGATGATCAAAATTGACGTGCGGATAGAGCTCGCGGCGGCGCGCGATGATGCCCTGCCAGAAAGCGCGTTCTAACGGAATAAAGATCGAAATCAGGAAAAAGGCAAAAGCCGCCGGCAGGGTGTGCTTGGTGGCGGGGCGTTTTTCCGATCTCTTGGGACTGGGCTTCAGTAAGCGGTCTTTAAAGTCCGACAGAGTTTTACTGGGCATGGGCGGTTGTAATTCTTTTAATCGAAATGACCCGAACATCGCTTGACGGGCGCACGGCGCCGGCGCAACCGTGATGTCCGACAAAACAAAAAAACAGGGGCGGGTCGAAGCCGGTTACCTGTTTCGGAAGCTGAGGCATGTCGGACGCTGAGGCGCATCGAGCCTTCAGGACAACATTTTAATGGTAACTACTACTTTTGCCCGATAGATTACGCAACGAGGCCGTAAAAAACGAGAACCGAATTGTAAAAATCTTGCAGATTGACCGTGCTTTGACGTCGGCCAAATCCAAAACGAGGAGCCTGTCGTTTGGATCGAAATCGGAAAGACGTCAAAAGCGCGAGACCTTGTGTTTTGTTGCCTTTTACGCCCAAGGTTTAGGGAAAATGCCTTAATTCTGATGTTTTTAAACACGAAAATCCGAAAATAATCGCATTTTTAGCGATTTTTCTTAGCGGGAGCGCTTGCTTATTCGTAGAATCGGAGTTCGGAAACCAATGCCGCCGTCAAGTTTGTGATCCAAGCTCCGACGGACAGGAATTCGTTTGTAAGGATGAAACGGGTTCCCGCTCGCGCACCCCCGAAGCCTACCCTCAGCTTCATGCGCACGCCTTTAAGCATTGGGACCGCACTTTCGGCAGCCGGTCACGCGGTACAAACAGGCGACCCCTGATGCTGTTTGCCGTATGTCGATACTTTTTCCGGATCCAAGACTCGGAAAGCGTGGATTTGCGTTGGCGCTCCACGGCGGTTCCCGACATTCTTTCATAACAAAAAGCTGATAAATACAAGGTGTATTCATGCAATCGGATTCCCGAACGCGATTTATTCCTATTGGTCTGATGCTCTTTGCGCTCTTCTTCGGCGCGGGCAACCTCATCTTTCCGGCCTCCATGGGACAGGCCGCCGGCACCGATGTCTGGTGGGCTTTGCTGGGCTTTTGCATCACCGGCGTCGGTCTGCCTCTACTCACCGTGATGGCCGTGGGCTATTCCGGTCTTCCCGGCCTACGTGAAATCGGCAACCGCGTCCATCCGTGGTTCGGCGTTTTCTATTCCACAGTCTGCATTCTGGCCATTGGTCCCTGCTTTGCTGTTCCTCGTACCGGTACGGTCTCCTGGGAAATTGCTATTGTTCCTTTCCTTGAGCCGTCTCAACTCGAAGTCGGCATGCCGATCTTTCTGGCTGTCTTTTTGGGCGTAGCCGGATGGCTTGCTGCGTCTCCGTCCAAGCTTGTTGATCGTGTCGGCAAGATCCTGACGCCGCTGTTGGTTTTGACGCTGGTGGTCTTTATTATCAAGAGCTTCATCACTCCGATGGGCGAACCGCAGACACCTGCCGCTCCCTACGCGACTCCCGTGATGGCTGTTGTCCAGGGAATCCTTGATGGTTATAACACGCTCGACGCTATTGCCGCGTTGATCTTCGCGTCTCTCACCATTGGGGTCGTCCGTGATGCCGGCTTTACCAAGCAGTCCGACATTGCACGCGAAGTGTTCAAGGCCGCGTTGATTGCCGCTCCGATGCTCGGCGTTATCTATATCTTCATTGCGAAGATCGGTGCGGAGAGCGTGAGCGCGATCGGCATTCAGGAAACCGGTGCTCCGATTCTTGCTTTGAGTGCCAAACTTCTTTTCGGTAACGGCGGTGCGATGCTCCTGGCGGCCATGGTGATTTTGGCTTGCTTGACGACCGCGATCGGTTTGATCAGCTGCACGGCCGCTCACTTCATGAATTTGTCCGGCGGCCGCATCAAGTACGGCGTTTGGGTTGTCATCTTTACTGTGATTTCCTACCTCATCGGCTTGTTCGGTTTGAAGACCATCATCGTTTCGACCATTCCGGTGTTGATGTTCTTGTACCCGCTCTGCGTGGCGTTGGTGATTCTTTCGTTCCTGCACAACATGATCGGCGGCCGTCGTTGCGTGTGGGCATGGACGATCGGCTTTACGTTCGTGATGGCGCTATACAACGGACTGCAGACGGCCAAGATTGCCATGGGCGGACTTGAAGCCATTCTTGCTCAGTGGGTGCCGTTGCATACCTATGGGCTAGGTTGGATTCCTTTTGCTGTCGTCGGCTTCGTAATCGGTATGATTCATAAGTCGCTTACGAAGGGGCCGGCCCAGCCGTAACCCATCGTTATTCCAAACGAATGCAGGCTGCTTCCAAAGAGGCAGCCTGTTTCGTCTGGTGCGCCCAGCAGCGCACGTGTGTTTGTGTGGTGAAAGTCCACTGATCGCCCGTTCAGGGGAAGATCTAGCGATTCGGCAGAGTCAGGGAGGTAACAAACTGATGAAGGAAGCCGATAGCAAAGCGTCAGCCCGACGTACAGGAATCTGATGTGAGGCGGGGCGACTGGGAGAGCTGGCCAGACTTAGTTAACCCAATACTGAGACGGAAAGTCGTCACGTAGATCAGACGGGTAGGACGTGAAGCACATGTGTGATACCTGGGGAGATCCTTGCCGATGCCCGGTACGGGCTACCGACGTCGCAAGGCGAAGGGATGTCGACAAGGAAGTCAGCAGAGGCCGTAGTAGGCACGAAAGCGCTGAAGGGCCGAATTTGAACTTGTCAGTAGAGAGTGCAGAAACTGCGAACTCGGCGACAGTAGCTATAAAAGTCGAAGAGTACAAAGTAGATCGCCTCGGACGGGAACGGACGGAATCCGAACCCGAAGGGGAGCGGCCAGGTAGGTCGGAATAAGAGCCACGCAGACCTGCACACTGGACGAACACAGGAGGTAACCAGTGATAACGCTGGAAGAAGTACTATCTCCCGAGAACATGCAGACAGCATGCAGACGGGTGATAGCAAACAGAGGAGCCCCTGGAGTTGACGGTATGACCGTCAACGAAGTACGGGCACACTTTGAAAAACACGGAGCAAGCATCTGCGCGCACATCCGCGAGGGGCGATACATTCCCGCCGCGGTCAAACGCGTCGATATTCCCAAACCGAACGGAGGCACACGTATGCTGGGCATCCCGACGGTGCAGGACAGGGTCATCCAACAGGCCATAGCTCAAGTCCTGTCAAAGCACTTTGATCCTCTGTTTTCGGAGTTCAGCTATGGATTCCGCCCTGGAAAGAGTGCCCACCAGGCCATCGAGCAGACCCAGAAATACATCGCCGAAGGGCGAACGTGGGTTGTGGAACTGGACTTGGCCAAATTCTTCGATACGGTTAACCACAATCGACTGATGTCGAAACTGGGGCAACATATCGAAGACAAGATGCTTCTGAGGCTGATCCGCCGATATCTGCGAACGGGCATTATGTCCGAGGGTGTGGTTCAGGTGCGGGAGGAAGGCACACCGCAAGGCTCACCTTTGAGTCCGATCCTGTCGCTGATCGTCCTGGACGAACTCGACAAATATCTGGACAAGCGAGGATTGAAGTACTGTCGGTTTGCTGACGATTGCAACTGCTACGCCAAATCGAGAAAGGCGGCAGAAAGGACACTAGAGAACATGATTTCGTTTATGGAGGGGACGCTCAAGTTGCGAGTCAATCGCGACAAGAGCGGCGTGTTTCGACCTTCGAAAGCGAAATTTCTCGGGTATACCTTCGTGGGCACAACCGGGGCAGCCCGAGTCCATGCCAAAAGCTTTCAGAGACTCCGAGACAAGCTGAAGAAAATCTTCTTCCGAGCCAGGGGAACGTCTCTACTCAAGACGATCGCGAAACTGAACATGGTTTTGCGAGGATGGAGAAGCTACTTCAGACTTGACGAACGCAAAGGGATATTCGAAGCCCTGGACATCCACATAAGACGCCACCTACGCAAACTGATATGGATTGCGTGGAAGAAGCCGAAGACCCGAGAGAGAAACCTCATCAAACGGGGAATAGAACCCCAGCGAGCGTGGAAGTCGTCGGTGAACGGACGAGGCGCGTGGTGGAACGCAGGCGCTCTGCACATGCAGCATGCGTTCAATAGCCAATTCTTCCAAAGTAAAGGGCTGTATAGCCTGTTAACGCAAGTCTAGCCCGCCTCTTATGTTCGAAAACCGCTGGATGCCGAACGGCACGTCCGAGCCTTCACTGGGGCTGTGCGGTGTGGGAGGGAGAGCCCGTGAGGGCTCCCTCTACCCGATTGCGTTTATTTCAGTGGATTGACAAACGAAAAATACGTCTGATTTTGAGGAGAAATTAAGTTGAAGAAAACGTTTTTGGCGGTTCTTGCATGCTTGGTGGTGTCCCCGGTATTGGCGGCTACTGACGCCGAAGAGCTTGGTCGTTGCATCTATAACAACACGAGTTCCGCGGATAGAGATACGCTCGTGCAGTTCATGTACGTTTCGCTTGGTTCGACCAATGCCGCCAGAAAAGTCCAGTCGATTCCTCAGACCAAGATCAACCAGGTCAACAGCAAGACGAAGACTCTAGCATCCAAACTGGTGCTCGGTCCTTGTCGCAAGCAGGCTGCTCGTGTTCTGCTGTCTGATCCGAGAAACGGTATGCAGCAGGCTCTTTCCTACACGGTTGAGCGATTGGTGGCAGACAGAATCGCCGAGAGTACATCGGGATGGCTGTCAAGTTTGGGGGGCAGCTCGGAAAACGCGAGTAAAGTGCGAAACGCAATCGAGTTTGGAAGCGCGTTGATGGATGCTTTCAAGAAGTGATACTCCGAGTCCTTGGAGCTTTGAACCTATTGAAAAGTCTTCGCAGGACTGTTGTCAAATGTCTCGTGGTATCTGGATGGTTTGACTCCCAGGGTGTCCAAAAATTCAATACCACTTCAAGCAGTAAGTGGTCTGCAGGTTCTGGCCATAATTGATGGATAAATCCGGTTTTTTCAATGACCGAACCATTCTATCCATCAATTTATCCATCAATTCGCCTCGGATTTGGCCGAACCAGGTAGGGTTGCAAGGAATGAAAAATTGATGTAAGTGATTGAATATAAAGAAAAAACCGAACGATCATGAATCGTCCGGCTCTATCTACTGGCGGAAGGAGAGGGATTGCCACTAGCGAGCAAACACCAAGAAATTCAAAGCATTCAGCAAGGTTGATTATAGCAACAACGGCTAGTGGCAACCAAAGTGGTAACCATTAAACTGGACGACTAATGAGTTTGTTCACCGAGCAGGGAAATCGATACTTCCAAAACGCCAAAGGCCGCTCATTGCTGAGCGGCCACCGAGGATTATCTCATCGTGCGGATCAGCCACGCGAACACAAGGACTGCAATGATGGTGCCGTCGATATGGACGTCACCCGTGCAGACCATGACGGCCTGTGGCATAATCTCCCACGAAGAGAACAGATGATTAGGCATCCTGAACTCCTCAATTTAATGACGAGCCCGGTGTGACCAGCACTGGGCTTTGTCGTTTTTACACCCTCCGCATTACTGCTTCGGGGCCCATTCTTTCGGCCGGTGAACTACCCGGCAAAAAGAACTCTTAAGGAGTTCCGGCAAAGAAAGGGCAACGACTTCCCTCTGTACGCTCTACGTGGTAGGCGTGATTCTAAACAAACCTCGTGATCAGCGGACTAAAGCCTTTCGTTTCTTCATGGCCTGCATCCTTTGAATGTTTTTCGCCTTGTCCGACAAGGTACGGGCGGCCTGCTGAACGGCAGACTCAACAGGGGGGAGATTCGAAACGTATTGTCGAGTCTCTTCAGCCAGAACGCGATCGCCGGGCGTTCCTTCCGACAAATCGTCAATGGTCTGCTGCAACAGCGAATTGAGTGTCTGTCGTCGTTTTTTGGCTTTCACGATGCCGGGAGAGTCCGTGATGGGGTGTCCGCTTTTGGCAGCCTGCTGCACGACATCGAGCCGACTTTGCAGCGTGCGCAGAAGTTTCGTTTGCTTCTTGCGGGCAATGGCGTGCTTCCGGGCACGTTCTTTATCGGATTGAACTTTTTGTGCATTGTGAAATTCCGGTTGTTCAAGCGAGCGACGGGTTACGCCTCTCTGCCATCGTTGCGTGGCATTGGCTTCGATGCCTTGTTCTCGGAGGCAGACTGCGAAGTATTCGCGCATTTCGGAACGCCGGGCGTTGTCGATATGCAATCGTTTGCCGTCATGACCAAGAGTGCGAACCAAAATGTGGCAATGCGGCTGCGTCGTCCTCTTATCGTTCTCCGCCGTGTGGAAGGCAAGCAGATAGTCGTGTCCCTTGAGGCAATCGTGAGCCCATTTCCGGCAGGCCTTCTTGAAGCCCTCGACATTGGTTCCAACAGGCATCGACAAGATGATTCTGCGGCCGTGGCCCCGCCGATCATCCGGACGTTCTGTCGAAGGAATTTGCGACGCAAATTTCCAATGCTCGATAACGGTCCGGATCTGAGCCTTTGAGAGATGAACAAAGCCGTCCTGGTCTTCGGTTTCGATTTTCCCGTTTCGGCTGATGTAGTCCGCTGCAGCCTGCATGTGGAAAACACTCTTGATGTTTGCCCGGCCGATTTTGAAGATCACTTCCGGCCTCCGTCGAACGATCCCGGCAAGTTTTTGTTTGGGCGTAAGCCGCTGCAGGCGGGGGCTTCCTCCGCCGGATTGAACTTGTCGAACTTCTTTGGCAACGTGACCTTTGTGGTAACTCATCGGCTCGGGAAAAAGCCGGTCAAGTGCTGAAGGGTTGTTGTTGGTCATTGCTTTACCCGCTCCAATTCGTTTAAGACGAGCTGCTTTTGCTTCTCAATGAAAGCGTCAAGCGGCAATTTTCCGACTTCAACATCCCGCAGAATACGTTCGAACAGTGCTGTCAGCACGGGGTTTTGAATGACGTCGGGTAC
>ERZ835109.379-NODE-379-length-53793-cov-11.200454_pt1 | contig 53793 bp, 43 predicted proteins | sample MGYA00519946_ERZ835109 | MGnify/ENA primary metagenome ERZ835109 (study PRJEB31850, sample SAMEA3708771) | human gut metagenome | biome: human gut; feature: human-associated habitat; material: faeces | place: China | collected 2014 ...
CAACACGATGAGTGTTTATCTTAAGATAGTCATCAGAATATTGCCCTTTTACACTGACTGAATAACCACCCAATATTTTTACAGTTCCTCCTTTATATAAAGTTTCTCCTTTGACTAATTTTATAGTGAAGGTAGTATCACCTTTCTCGCCTCTCCATGTTCCTATGTAATCGTCAACGGAGACCTGTGCGTTAATACTAACGCAAGCACATAAAACAAATAAAAACAATAATAGTTTTCTCATAAACCATAAATATTAATTGTTAACAGTAAATATCTCCTCGTCCGTGAAGAAACAGGCACTCACATTCATGTGAATTTCAATCTTTTCCATTCAGACTGGAAATTGAACAATCTGCAGTAAAAGGAAGACGGAAGGTTCTCACCTTAGGAAACAAGTATTTCATAAGAAAGCACTATTCAATTCTAGTCATTATTATATCTGTAGGTACGGAGAAACCTATGGGTTGAACTTCCTCCGCATCCTCATCACCTTCTATTCTAAGCCATATACCAAAATTTTCATCCATAATCCATTTTATCTTGCCTTTTGATATGTATTCTATCCTTACACCAGGTATTCCATTACCATCAAAATGTTTCTTACGCTGGTCATAAAAAGTAACACCTATAGATTTAGAGTGGTAAGAAAAGTAAGAGGCAGTAATATAAATATTCTGTTCAGGACATTTTATGCCGTCAACACGATGAGTGTTTATCTTAAGATAGTCATCAGAATATTGCCCTTTTACACTTACTGAATATCCACCCAATATACTTACAGTATATCCCTTATATAAAGTTTCCCATTTAACTAACTTTATAGTGAAGGTGGTATCCCCTTTCTCGCCTCTCCATGTTCCTATGTAATCGTCAACAGAAATTTGCGCGTTAATACCAACGCAAGCAAATAAAGCAATAAAAAACAAAAATAACTTCTTCATAAATAATAAGCATTAATATTAAATAAAAATTTTATACTCTCAAAGCACTTTCCATCCTCCCCACTCATTCGTACTTTGATCATATGGGTTAAATATCAATTCCAATCCAGTATTTTGTCTATCCAAAAAATCGGAAAATGCTGAAACTATTGTTTCCGCACCACCTCTATTATTAAGATAAAATTGATTAAGTTCTTCTTTCATCTTATCATACGAAAAAGATTCCGCAAAAGCCTTAAAATCTTCTTCTGAAATTATAATAAAGGTCGTACACCCGAATTCTGATATTACACCATACGAAAAATTATCAACATCAAGATAACCACCGGTGTACCTTGAAGTCAGAAGACTTAAGTCTGCCGCTGATGGGATTGGAGCACCCGTAGGATGTGAATGATACCATTCTGTGATACCTTTTTCTATTTTACGCCAATCATATTTTATCTGAGTGCTTTCCTGGTTACTCGGACCATAAACATTTTTAGCTGTACGTATCCATCCATTTTCCTTGCGATTTGTTTTTTGATAAAAACTGTCAAATATCTCTTTGACTTTAGTCTTTAACCTTTCATCCGCATTCAACTTCTCAATTTTGACACTAAGTTCTTTATTTTTCTCATCCCCTTCTTTTTCCGGAGTAGAATACCCCCCTTCAGGTAATCCCGATTCAGATTCAGGCTGTGGGTCAACGTTTCCATCAGGACGTGTACTTGCCATCCATTCCTCATTGGTCATGCCATCGGCACCTGCACCATTCCACGGTACTTCTGGCGTAATTATGACTTCGTCCAGCCAGCCAGCATCATAATCATAACCATAATTGTACTCACCTCGACTAAGTACCTTTCTCTTTTTCTGCAATGAAAGTATGCAGAGTTGCTCCCTTGCAGACTCTATCCTGCTATTAAAGTCCTCATTATCCTTAGACTCAAGCAAAAATACACCTTTAACCTTCCGTCCATTATTATATGTATCGACTCTAGCTGTAACACCGGTGTATGGTCTTGAATAATACGTTCTCCTTTTTCCAATTCATAGGACTTGACAGGAATAAGAGACAATATATATTGTGACATCCTACCATCCTTTAAATTCTTCAGTATTACCAGTTTCTGATATACTTTGACCTTACCTGCTGTTATAGTTCCAAAATGTTCTTCAGAGATAATGGCCTGATAAGAATTCGTCTCATTTATGGGGAGATCGTAACAAGCCAAGCCATTCATAACCGATGGTACCGCTGCATTCCACAAAGGTACGAAGTCTCCGGGACTTAAAGGCAGGTTTTCGTCAATACCGTTGCTTCTTGACAATTGATTTTCGCTTCTCTCACGAAAATAGGCTTTCGCCTCCTCCAATGAAAAAGTTTCAAGTTCATGCTGTTGTGACGTGGAAAAGAAGTCTTCATCAACGCAAGAATAAGAAAAACACACCAAAACAGCCAAAACTATAATGGATAAATAGTATGTTCTTTTCATGATTAGATTGTTAAGTATTTATATGTTAAAAGGTTAATAAATTACATCAGTAAGGCTAGATTAGCATATAAAATATAATAATACTTCTTGCATTTATAATTATCATTAGTAAACATATAAATATTTAATAACTTCTTAAAATATGAAGTAATATTTGTTATAACAATTAAATTTAATTATAACAACAACAAAGATATACAAGTAATCAATCACTTATAAAGTATTAGATTTTAATATCTTTTAATCAATGTAAAATTCTCAACCTAAAAATATTTCTTTAAATAAAAAAAGCAGCAGAAAAACTTAATACATTCTGCAACTTTTAGATATATGCCAGTCATAATAAATGCAGCCAATTTAATAAAAGGACTTAAATCTTACTGCCTAACTGAAAAAAGATTCATTTTCTATAATCCGTAAACTAGTGTAAGGGATTCAAAGCCTTGTCCATTTCTACTTGATTTAATTCCATAAGGCTACCACTCAGAAATCCAAAAAAATCAATGAATGATTTCCCGTTATTTTGAACTGCAATTTCTGACGGCTTTCATTGCATTTGAAAAAGAAAGATTTATCTCTTGAAGGACAAGCAATAGCGAATAGCCTTAATTGGCATTTCCTTGTTTGTGAAGAAACAGGTATCCACATTCATGTGAATTTCAATCTTTTCCATTCAGACTGGAAATTGAACAATCTGCAGTAAAAGGAAGACGGAAGGTTCTCACCTTAGGAAACAAGTATTTCATAAGAAAGCACTATTCAATTCTAGTCATTATTATATCTGTAGGTACGGAGAAACCTATGGGTTGAACTTCCTCCGCATCCTCATCACCTTCTATTCTAAGCCATATACCAAAATTTTCATCCATAATCCATTTTATCTTGCCTTTTGATATGTATTCTATCCTTACACCAGGTATTCCATTACCATCAAAATGTTTCTTACGCTGGTCATAAAAAGTAACACCTATAGATTTAGAGTGGTAAGAAAAGTAAGAGGCAGTAATATAAATATTCTGTTCAGGACATTTTATGCCGTCAACACGATGAGTGTTTATCTTAAGATAGTCATCAGAATATTGCCCTTTTACACTGACTGAATAACCACCCAATATTTTTACAGTTCTTCCTTTATGTAAAGTTTCCCCTTTGACTAATTTTATAGCAAAGGTGGTATCACCTTTCTCACCTCTCCATGTCCCTATGTAATCATCAACGGAAATCTGTGCATTAATACTAACACAGGCACATAAAACAAATAAAAACAATAATAATTTTCTCATAAACCATAAATATTAATTGTTAATTAACTTGCAGATGCCACTACCAAAGTTATGTAACCAATCATAACAAGCCGGGTCATTCATAACCGATGGTATCACTGCATCTAATAAAGGAACGAAGTCTCCGGAATTTAAAAACAAGTTTTCGTCAATAGCGTTGCTTTTTGACCATGAATAAATAGCATGTTCTTTTCACAATTAGATTGTTTAAGTATTATATGTTAAAAGGTTAATTAATTACGCCTTTGCAGTTAGATTAGCATATAAAACAAAATACAAAATATAGCCCATACCTTAGAGCTAACCCTAGTAAACTTATGAAATATTTTACAAGTTCTTAAAAAAATCAACAATATCTATTTTTATAATTAATATTAATTACTTGTATAATAAAGAAATATAAGCAATATCACAGTTATAGAGCACATTTTTTAACACCTTGCAATCACTATAGATACTGAAAGTAATCGCGATACACAAAATATTCCGCGCAAAGGAAGCTACCTGAAGGACTTTATAATGGAAAACTTCTTCGGGTTGTAATTAGTATATGTAAACGACTTCGAAAGCCTTGATAAACTTTGCCTAAACCAAAGAAATATATTGCCAGGTATCATACCAAAAGAATGAAACTCAGGTAAAAAGAAATGAGCCCGGTACAATACCGGGCTCACCACTATAGAAAATAGAATAATCAAATTTAATCTGATATCCCCGATGGGGGAAGTCCTTTACCGAAGATTTCCGGTTGCCCCGCTTTTTTATCGGAACAGGAAGACTGCAGCCACCGGCTGCCCTCCTCATCAATCCTTATCGTGATCGAGGTCGATTACATTGAAGTCAGTATCGAACTTGATTTTCCAGAAGTTGGACAGCAGCACTTCAAATTCATTGCGGTCTCTTTCCAGCTGAAGCACTTTCGCATCGGGATAGTTGGCCTTGATGTATTTCATGACAGGAGCAGGAACCACTGCATCGGGAACAAAAGTACCTTTGCACTTCACTTCCTTCCAGGCTCCGTTCTTATCGAACTCCAGTTTACTTCCGTCTACGAACACCACATCGTACGAAGTATCGAACCAGCCCTTATCGGCCTTGGTAAATGCCACCTTCAGGCCCGGGAAATGCTTTTTGACAAACGTCTGCGCTGTCTGAGGCAACTGTTCGAAACGGATTGGCTTATCATCGCTAGCCCATACAAACTGCATTGTACACACACATACCAGTAAAAATAATAACTTCTTCATATCCTACATTTTTTAAGTTTAACGACTTGTTTCATTTATTATTCTACGACAAAGTAAGTGCCCAATTCTGAAAAGATTTGGGAAAATGCAGGTTTTCTGCAAAAAAAGATGCAAAATCACCGTTTTTTCAGCGGTCAGTAGGTTGCGTGACGGACCAGCCGGAGAGAATGGTCGATACACTTCGGCAATTCCTCCTCGTAATGCGTCACCATGATAAGGGTTTTCCCCCTGCGCTGACAGAAGGTATCAATGACTTCCCGCACCAGCTGGCGGTTGCGCGCATCCAGTCCATGCAAAGGCTCATCAAGCACCAGCAGTTCCGGGTCTTTCACAAAGGCACGGGCCAGCAGCACCAGACGCTGCTCCCCGCTGGACAACTGGAGGAAATTCCGGTCCTTCAGTTCCGCGATGCCAAAGATATCCATCCACCATTCACAGACGGCACGGTCTTTCTCCTGCACCTTGCGGTACAGACCGACCGAATCATACAGTCCGCTGGCCACGATATCCACTGCCGGAAGCTGTTTCAGGTAAGCCCGGTGCATCTCCGGACTGACATAGCCGATGTGTTTCTTGATGTCCCAGATGCTCTCGCCACTCCCCCGCTTGCGTCCGAAGAGAGCAATCCGGCAGGCATAGCTCTGCGGATTATCGGCACAGACCAGACTGAGCAAGGTCGATTTGCCCGAACCGTTGGTTCCGCTCAGCGCCCACCGCTCTCCACCGTTCACTGTCCAGTCGAGGGCATCCAGTATCACCCTGTTCCCGTAACGGATACTTACCCCGTCAAGCTGTACCACCTGGGCAGCCTCATACAGGTTGTCCGCATACGGCAAGTCCAGGATACGGCGTTTCCGGTCGTCCGAGAGCACCGGAAGATTCACCGGCCGTACGGAAGAACGGTAATCGGCAAGCGTGCGTTTCGGCAGGCAGACCTTTTCCTCTACCGGAACCACGTGGGTGATGAAATCCGGAATTTCATCGGCCCTGGACAGTACCAGCATCACCTGCAGGCGGGTCTTCCTTATCAGGTCCTCCAGCAACTGACGGAAAGACTGACGGGTAGGCGCATCCAGTCCGATAAACGGATTGTCGAGAATCACCACCCTCGGAGCCGACAACAGGGCCTTGGCCATCTGAAACTTGCGGAGTTCCCCGCTCGACAGCAGGATGACCGGCTTGTCGAGCAGCGATTCCATGTCAAAAATCTCCAGCAGCAGTCTCCGGAGCTCCTCATCCGCAGCCGGAGGAAGCAAGTCGCGCACCACAGGAATGTCATCCAGATCCTGCGAATTCCAGCGCTGCTGGTAATAATATCCGCCGTCGGCATCCCCATACGAATCGCGGAAGGTAATATAGCGCACGCATTCGGAAACCATGCGCGTCTCCTCTTCTCCAAAATCATACGACACTTCATTCATCAACAGCGGATATCTTCCGGTGAGGATTCCCACCAGAAGACTTTTTCCTGAGGCATTGGGGCCTACAATGGCCAACTGCTCTCCCTCTTCAAGGGAGAAATCGACCGGCTCCGCGAGCCGGTACTGAGGATGGCGAGTCACCCCCTGCTTTACCCATATTACCGGATGCATCATCTTATTATTGTAACAATAGCAGATTACTGATTTCAATTATGAACGGATTACTGATGTACGATCATTGCCGAGCGCGGTGCCACCGTGAGCTGTGCTCCCGACACATTGCCCAGTCCGGCCACCGGATCGATCTTTCCGTCGGCACAGACAATGCGGTACTTGCCTTCTGGAACATCGACCTTCACCGCTTCGGTATTGCTGTTGAGTACCACAGTAATGTTTTCCCACTTGTCTCCTCCCGGTTTGCCGTTCAGACGGAAGGCTACGACGCCTCCTTTCGGAACTTCCAGGAATTCCAGGTGCTTGCGGACCAGGTCGGCATCACCCAGACGGAAGGCAGGATGCGCCCTGCGCATGGCAATCAGCCCCTTGACATAATCGAACACCTCACGATGGGTGGTCTTGTTGCTCCAATCGATGGCATTGATCTCATCCGGACTGTTGTACGAATTATGTACTCCCTGCTTGTCGCGCAACACTTCGTCGCCGGCAAAGATAAAGGGCACTCCCTGTGAGGTAAGTACGGCTGTCTCCGCCAGTTTCTGCAATGCGCGCAGTTCCTGAACCGAAGCCTTCGGCAGCGTAGCCTTGAGGCGGTCAGCCAGACACATGTCGTCGTGGCAACTTACGTAACTGATCATCTGATAAGGCTGGTCGGCCCATACCTTCGGCACGCGGTGTACCTTGTCGAGCTGCAACTGAGGATGCTCGATACCTCCCACAATACCAAACTTGATGCCGGCTTCGTGACCGTGACGGCCAATCAGGAAGGCTCCCTGTGCATCGTTGCCGAACGGTCCGCGCAGACTGTCACGGAACTCGTCGCTGAAGGCTGCCACACGAGGCATCAGATGCACGTTGTTCTTCATTGCCAATTTCTCGGCAGGCAGTTGCGGAGCACCGGCTGCCCATCCTTCTCCATACATGTAAATGGTAGGATCAATCTTATCGAGTGCCTTACGGATGGCATTCATGGTTTCGATGTCGTGAATGCCCATCAGGTCGAAACGGAAACCGTCGACATGGTATTCCTTCGCCCAGTAACATACCGACTCAATCATGTACTTGCGCATCATGGCGCGCTCACTGGCTGTCTCATTGCCGCAGGCAGAAGCGTTGGCAAACTTGCCTTCCTTGTCCTGACGGTAGAAATATCCCGGTACCGTACGTTCGAAGTTGCCTCCTTCGGTCAGGGCAGTATGATTGTAGACCACGTCCATGATCACACGGATACCTGCCTTGTGCAAGGCCATCACCATCTCCTTGAATTCCCGGATACGGACTTCGGGCTGGTAAGGATCGGTCGCATAGGAGCCGTCGGGCACGTTATAGTTTTTCGGGTCATATCCCCAGTTGTACTGAGGCTTGTCGAGGCGGGTCTCGTCCACCGAAGAATAGTCGTACGAAGGAAGCAGATGCACGTGAGTCACTCCCAGTTCCTTCAGGTGATCCACCCCCGTACTTTCTCCCAGATAAGTATGTGTACCCTTTTCCGTCAGCGCCACGAATTTGCCCCGATGCTGGATTCCCGCAATCGTATCGATGGAAAAGTCGCGATGGTGCATCTCATAAATCACGATATCGGAAAAACTCTTCAGTTCGGGACGGACATCCTTCTCCCATCCTTCCGGATCGGTAGCCTTCAGGTCGATGACTGCCGCACGGTCGCCGTTCACGCCTACCGCCTTGGCCATCACACCCGGAGTATCTCCCAGCCACACATCATTCACCTTCACATTAAATGTATAGAAGAATCCTTTCAAGTCTCCGTCGACAGCTGCGTGCCACATGCCGTTCTCCCCATACTCCATAGGCACCATCTGCCAGGCAGAGCCTCCCTGCGCCTCTTTGTAAAGCATGACACGCACCTCCTGTGCGGTAGGTGCCCAAAGTGCAAAACGAGTGGAAGAAGGATCGTACTCCATTTCTTCCCACTTACCCTGATAGACAGGATATTCATCGAATGAATCATAAGAATCTTTCTGCGACGGGCTGCATCCCAATGCAGCAGCCATTGTCGACATTGCCAAAAAATACTTTACTTTCATAGTTTCGTTTTACTTTTTAACCCGGTCGGGATTTTTCGCTATAAAATCTTTCCAGCCGGAATAGGATTTCTCAATAACCGGACGCCCCATCTGCAGGTAATGGCAATAGGCTGCCCCTAAGGCATCGGTGGCATCCATGAACGGGCCCATCTCGGAATCGGGAATGTGCAGCATGCGCTTCAGCATATCGGCCACCTGCTCCTTGCTGGCCTGGCCGTTGCCGGTAATAGCCATCTTGATTTTCAGCGGAGCGTATTCCGTTACCGGGATGTCACGGCACAAGGCAGCGACAATGGCTACCCCCTGAGCACGTCCCAGTTTCAGCATCGACTGTACGTTCTTCCCGAAAAACGGCGCTTCGATGGCCAGCTCGTCCGGCAAATAGGAAGCGATGACTCCCTGCACCCGTTCGTAAATATGTTTCAGCTTGAGGTAGGGGTCGGTACAGCGCCGAAGGTCGATTACCCCCAGGGTGAGCACCTGAGGCCGGGTACCGGTTACCTTCAGCACACCGTATCCCATAATATTGGTACCTGGGTCAATGCCCAGAATGATTTTCTCTTTAACCGGCTGTATCACTTGATTACCTCCATCAGTGTAGGAAACCCGATTACCTTATCCTTGAAGACTTTCATCATCTCTTCGTTCAGACGCATTCCGGTATGCGTATGCCAGCGGTGCAGAACGGCACTGTCGGCTACCTCCCACTGCAGGGAGAAGCATTCGCTGTCCTGTTCCTTATGACTGAGGATGCGCAGGATACGCGGTTCTTTCAACTCTCCGGACTTCTCTGCTTCCGGAATATAACACTCGTTCAACCAGATTACAAAATTGCGCGCATCGTCCAGCGCCACATGATAAGTTGTATTATATATCAGCATAAATTTTAATGTATAGAAACATTCAGTTTTCTGCAAAGATAACAATTCCTGAAAATTATGAGAAGAACCCGGGCGGAAAATAATTTCCTCAAAACAATGAGTATTCAGTCTAGTTTTATTACTTTTGTGCCATTGTTACCGTTTTGTGCAAAAAAAATGGAAATAGAGAAAAGTTTTATACAATTGATAGAGGAGAGCATCCGTAGCAACTGGAACCGGGATGCACTGACAGACTACAAGGGAGCTACCCTGCAATATAAGGATGTAGCAAGAAAAATCGAAAAAATGCATATTCTGTTCCGCCATGCCGGAATTCAACAAGGGGATAAAATCGCATTGTGCGGACGAAACAGCGCCAACTGGACCGCTACGTTCCTGGGGGTAGTGACTTACGGAGCCGTAGCCGTTCCGATTCTGCATGAATTCAAGGCCGATAATGTACATAATATTGTCAATCACTCCGAAGCCAGAATGCTGTTCGTAGGCGACCAGGTCTGGGAGAACTTCAATGAGGCTGCCATGCCTAACCTGGAGGGAATCATCGAACTGAAGAACTTTGACCTGGTGGTATCGCGTTCGGCACAACTGACCTATGCCCGTGAGCACCTGAATGAGGAATTCGGAAAGCGCTATCCGTGCCGCTTCCGCGCAGAAGATGTTTCCTACCGCAGAGAGGAACCGGAAGAACTGGCGGTCATCAATTATACATCCGGCACTACGGGTTATTCGAAGGGAGTAATGCTGCCTTACCGGAGCATTCTTTCCAACATCATGCACATCCATGACAAGGTAGGACTGCAGGCAGGCGACCGGATCGTATCCATGCTGCCGCTGGGACACATCTTCGGACTGGTATTCGATTTTCTGTACGGCATCACCGTAGGAGCACATCTGTGGTTCCTTACCCGCATGCCTTCTCCGAAGATTATCGCCGAATCGTTCTCGGAAATCAAACCGAGAGTGATTGCCTGTGTACCGCTGATTGTCGAGAAAATATTCAAGAAGAACATCCTGCCCAAGATTGACAACAAACTGGGTAAATTGTTGTTACACCTGCCGATTATCAGCGACAAGATCAAAGAGCAGATACGTCTCCAGGCCATGGAGGTTTTCGGAGGGAATTTTATAGAAATCGTAGTCGGAGGTGCTCCGTTCAACCCGGAAGTGGAAGCCTTCCTGCGGCAAATCAATTTTCCTTACACCATCGCATACGGTATGACCGAAGCTGCCCCGCTGATCTGTCACAGCCGGTGGGATGAAATCACTTATACCTCCTGCGGAAAAACGGTGGCCAATATGGAAACCCGCATCTTGTCGGACGATCCGGAACGCATTCCGGGCGAGCTGATCTGCAAGGGTATGAATGTGATGCTGGGTTATTACAAGAACGAAGAAGCAACCGCACAGGCCATCGACGTAAACGGCTGGCTGCATACCGGAGACATGGCCATCAAGGACAGCGAAGGGAATATCTACATCAAGGGACGGTGCAAGAACATGCTGCTGACGGCTTCCGGACAGAACATTTACCCGGAAGAAATCGAAGCACGACTGAACAACATGCCTTTCGTCAACGAATCACTGATTCTGCTTTCGGGAGACAAGCTCATCGCACTCGTTTACCCCGACAACGAAGAAGCCTTCGCACAGGGATTGAACAAAAGCCAGCTGGAAACAGCGATTGAAGCCAACCGGATAGAATTAAACCGACAATTACCGGCATACTGTCAGATTACGAAGGTAAAACTTTACCCGGAAGAATTTGAAAAAACAGCCAAGAAAAGCATCAAGCGTTTCCTGTATCAGGACATGAAATTTTAAAAATGGGTGAAAAAGCAAATATTTCTTTTAAATTAAAATATTTTTTTACCTTTTCCTTGGTGGTTTTAAATTTATGCCATATATTTGCGGTGTACATAATAAAAAGTCAGAAGTTGTGAAACTTCTAAATGTTAATAAATAGTTTAGTTAAGTCTAGTTTAGTTTTTGTGTTGTGATGCTCCTGCTATTAGCGAATAGTGGGAGCATCAATTTTTTACCCCATTTTCAAATGTAAGGATATCATTTTTCGACCCGCCCACAATTTCTTTCAGTTTTAAATTGTATCTTTGCTTCCGTTATGAAGAAGATATTTTTACTCATCGCCGTTGCACTGATAGTCAGTGAAACGCTGTCGGCTCAAAATACACTACAGAATCAATTCGGAAACCAGTTTGGAGGTTCGGCCTCCGGTACTGGCTCTAATCTATACGACCGTAACGGAAATCCGATAGACACGACCTCGGTAATCGATGCCAGTACCATTCCTATCGGTCTGTTTTCGTGGACTATCGACAAGCGGTTCGGTAACATGACAACAATTCCGATAGATACCCTGCAGACCGGGTTCCAGAACTCCAATGACGTAGGAGGAATGACGGGACATTACAGTGCGCTGGGTAACCTGGGAGCTCCGCGCATCTCCCATGTCTTTTTCGAACGTGAAGACCCTTCACAACTGTTCTTTACCGACCCCTACAGCCAGAACTTCATCCGGCCCGACAATGTGGTCTTCACCAACACCAAGTCGCCTTTTACCAACCTGACTTACTACAAGCAGGGAAGCAGCCGCGACGGTGAGGAACGCTTCAAGGCTTATTTTGCCATGAATGCCAACAAGCGCATGGGCTTCGGATTCAATATCGACTATACTTACGGACGAGGAAAATACTCCAATCAGTCAACCGCCTTGTTCAACGGTGATCTCTTTGCGTATTATCACGGAGATAAATACAACATGCATTTCAGCTTCATCAACAACAACATGAAAATGGCTGAAAACGGAGGTATTACCGACGAGCGCTACATCCGCTATCCGCTGGAAATGGCAGAAGGAGGAAAAACATACAGCAGTGGTGAAATTCCGGTGAATCTGCAGAATATCTGGAATCATAACACCGGATACCACGGATTCCTTACCCACCGGTACAACCTGGGATTCTACAAGGACAATCCGGATGTAAACGATACAGTGCATACGGAGATTTTCGTTCCGGTAACCAGTTTCATACATACCGTACAGGTAGACATAAACAAGCGCCGGTACATTTCATACGATGAGGACCAGAATGCGAAATACTTCCACAACAACTTCCTCACCGACCAGGACCGGGACGAAACCGACCAGCTGATTGTCCGGAATATGTTCGGACTGTCGCTCCGTGAAGGGTTCAACAAATGGGCCAAAGCCGGTCTGACAGCATTTGTCACACATGAATACCGCCGCTTTACCATGACTGATACCATCACCGGACAGCCGGGACAGCGGTTCATGACGGACTACAAGGAAAACGTGGTTTCAGTGGGTGGACAGTTGATTAAGGAACAGGGAAAACTCCTCCACTACAACGTCACCGGAGAGATTGCCTTGCTGGGAGAAGACATCGGCCAGTTTACCATCGAAGGTAAAGGAGACTTGAATTTCCGCCTGTTCAAGGATACGGTCCGTCTGGAAGCAAATGCCTATATCAAGAACCTGAACCAGCCGTTCTACTACCGGCATTTCCACTCCAAGCATCATTGGTGGGACCAGGATCTCTCAAAGACCATGCGTACCCGCATTGAGGGAAAACTGAGCATAGACCGGTGGCGCACACAATTGAAAGCGGGTGTGGAAAACATCACCAACTATACGTATCTGGACAATGTTGCCGTAAAGAAGACACAGACAGATGCCGGCGGCACGGAAACCGTGACTTATCTGAATGAAGCCGCAGTGAGACAGCATTCCGGCAACATACAGATTTTCAGTGCTACCTTGCGCCAGGATTTCAAATGGGGCATCCTGCACCTCGACAACGAAGTGACCTTCCAGAAGTCGAGCAACCAGGAGGTGCTGCCGCTTCCCGATCTGGTACTTTACCACAACCTCTACCTGAAGTTCAAACTGGCCAAGGTACTCCGCATCGAATTTGGTGGAGACATACGCTACTATACGGAATATTATGCACCCGACTATATGCCGGCCCTCGGACAGTTCTACCTGCAGAACAAGGAGACACGGTATAAACTCGGTGGCTATCCGCTGGTCAACGGATACATCAATATCCATCTGAAGCGTACCCGTTTCTTTATCGAGATGTACAACCTGGTGCAGGGAGAAGGCGAAAGAAGTTACTTCCAGATTCCGAAGTACCCGTTGAACCCGCGTCTGCTGAAGTTTGGTATATCTTGGTATTTCTTTGACTAACGAGAAACCGCTTATGAGAAAGACACACAAAGCCATAAAATACACGCTGCTGGCTGTTGCGATTGCAGTCGGAATCGTATGGACAGGAAGCCATCGGGAGAAAGCCCCTCTTTCGGGAGAGCCGCGCAGCTATGAAGGAATCAAAGCCTCGGGGGTCTTGCGGGCCGTGACGGAGTATAATGCCATCAGCTACCATGTGGCGGGAGATACCGTACAGGGATTCGACTATGAGCTGCTGCATGAGTTTGCTGAAGCGCAAGGCCTGCGGCTGGAGATTACTCCGGAGATGAGTTACGAAGAACGTCTGAAAGGGATTCTGCAAGGACAGTACGACGTACTGGCCACAGGTACCTTGGTAACCACACGTTCGAAAGACTCCTTGCTCTTCACGCATACCTTGGCTTTGGGGAAGCAGGTGCTGGTACAGCGCAAGCCCAAGGACGAAAATGACAGTACCTATATCAAGAATCCGCTGGAACTGGCACACAAGACACTGTATATTACGGAAAACTCTCCTGCCCTGCTTCGCATTCATAATCTGATGAACGAAATCGCCGATACCATATACATTAAGGAAATAAAGGACTACGGTCCTGAGCAACTGATGGCCATGGTAGCCGGAGGAGACATTCCCTATACGGTATGCGACGAAAGCATTGCACAGGCTTCGATTGGCGATTTCCCGGAACTGGACATACAGACCGGTATCGGTTTCACGCAACTGTATGCATGGGGCGTGAGCAAAACCTCTACCGAACTGGCCGACAGCCTGAATGCCTGGCTGGACAAATATACAAAGACGAACGACTACAAGAAACTTTATAAAAAATACTTCAATTAAAACATAAGCTGATATGGACAAGCTGGAGAATGTACGATGGGGCTTCATCGGCTGCGGTGAGGTTACCGAGAAAAAAAGCGGACCTGCCTTTAATATGGTAGACGGATCAAAAGTAGTGGCCGTCATGAGCCGTGACGAAGAAAAAGTAAAGTCATATGCAAAGCGTCATAACATTCCCCGATGGTATACCGATGCACAGGAACTGATAGGAGATGAAGATGTAAATGCGATTTATATTGCAACACCTCCGTCTTCGCATGCTACCTTTGCCATTATGGCAATGAAGGCCGGCAAGCCGGTATACATCGAAAAGCCGATGGCGGCCAGCTATGAGGACTGCGCACGCATCAACCGTATCTCTCAGGAAACGGGAGTTCCGTGCTTTGTGGCATATTACCGCAGGTACCTCCCCTACTTTCAGAAAGTAAGACAACTGGTGGATGACGGTGAAATCGGTAATGTCATCAACATTCAGATACGTTTTGCCCAGCCCCCGAGAGACCTGGATTACAACAGTACCAATCTTCCCTGGCGTGTACAGCCGGATATTGCAGGCGGAGGTTATTTCTACGACCTGGCACCTCATCAGCTGGATTTGCTTCAGGACATGTTCGGTTGTATTCTTGAAGCCGAAGGATACAAGAGCAACCGCGGAAAACTGTATCAGGCAGAGGATACCATCAGTGCCTGCTTCAAGTTCGCCTCAGGACTGCCGGGGTCAGGTTCATGGTGTTTCGTGGCTCACGAATCGGCCAAGGAAGACCGTATCGAAATCATCGGCGACAAAGGGATGATCTGTTTTTCAGTCTTCACATATGCTCCGATAGCCCTCCATACCGAACGCGGACGGGAAGAGATATTGCCTCCGAATCCTCCACACGTACAGTTGCCACTGATCAAGGCGGTCATCGAGCACCTGCAGGGAAAGGCCATCTGTACCTGTGACGGTATCAGTGCGACCCCGACCAACTGGGTAATGGACCGTATTCTGAACAAGCTTTAAACGGTACGTCTCATGAAAAAACCTTTGTTACAGAATTGCCTGCTGTTGCTTTTCTTTGTCTGCATGCCCGCTCAGGCACAGACGGAGAAAAGCAAAGGGACTTTCATGCAACAAGTGGTAAAACTTTTCAGCGAGACGGATACTACGTATATCTCCCCCAACCGTTATAACCTGACGGTCATGGCCGAGCAAAGTTTCTGGTACGAACGCTACCGGTTGAAGGCTCACCTTGACAATCAGACACAGAGTATCAGTCTGGCTCCTTCGGTCACACCGAAAATCGGAGCCTACTTCGGCTGGAGATGGATTTTTCTGGGAATGTCTTTCAGTATTCCGGACCTGATAGGGAAAAGCACGGGCGAAACAAACAAGGAAGAATATGTGTTCAACCTGTACAGTGCCCGTATCGGACTCGATTTGTACTACCGCAAGACCGGCAATGATTTCCGGATTACGTCTTACTCCAATTTCAACCTTCCGGATACGTACATCGGTCAGAAATTCGAAGGCTTCCAGAGCAAGATTATCGGACTGAACACGTACTGGATTTTCAACAGCAAGCACTTTTCTTATCCTGCCGCCTACAGCCAGAGTACGAACCAGCGGAAGAGCTGCGGTTCGTTCATGGCAGGCTTCTCTTATTCACGGCATCACATTTCGTTCGATTATACCAAACTGCCCGATGATATGGCAGCCCAGCTCCGTCCCTCACTGAAGTTCAACGACCTGCAGTATCACGATTACAATTTAAGTTTCGGATACGGCTACAACTGGGTATTTGCGAAGAACTGCCTGCTGAACCTTTCCCTGATGCCTGCCATCGCTTATAAGAAAGCCAAAATCAACGGAAAAGAGAATCCGCTGGACACTGAATGGATGGATTGGATCAAAGACATCAACTTCGACCTGATTACCCGTGCAGGAATTGTATGGAACAACCAGAAATACTACGTCGGAGCATCACTGGTAATCAACACCTACGACTACCGGAAAGACCGGATATCAATGACCAATTCATTCGGCAGCCTGCGCGTCTATGCCGGATTCAATTTCTGGAAACGCCGCGAATACCGAGGAAAATAAAAAAGGGATATGAAATAAATCCATATCCCCTATTAATCCATATTTTGACGTTTCACAATGAAAGCGATACACAATCAGAAATGTGCCCCTAAAGTAAACAATACCTGATGACGCTCATTGGTTACCTTGGTAGCCGGAACAAACAGATTTCCACTCTGGTCAATTCCACCATCGAAAGGATAAAAATCAGCCTTATAAAAATCGTATTTGTAAGCGATATCCGCATAAATCACTCTGCCCCTGTAACCCAGTCCGACAGAAACGGCCTGCCGCGACTTCAGGTTCATGTATTCAGGATCCGTTCTTGTTTCATCGGTAACCATAATATTCTTGAAGGCATCATCAGTAATGGGGGCCGAACGGAAGTTATATCCGGCACGTACACTGAAAGCCGATGTAACCTTTGTCTCCATACCTACCCTGAAGGTATGCACTCCCTTCAATGTTTCACTGATGGCATTGGTTCCGTTCAGGTCGTATCCTTCCGTATTCAGCAACTTTGCAGCCGAATATTTTTCAAATTCATACTCCGCATCCAGAGCCATGACTCCACCTACTACAGTACCCATACTCAGATTGAAACGCCACGGCGTTACGAAACGATAATCAAACGCATACTGTCCTCCGGGCAAATAATCCATCAGGTTCTCTGTATACGGCTGGGATGCTGATGACAAATCGGTAGCCAATACCGCCATATATCGGTCGGACATGTTATACCATGTAGGCGTATGTATGGCAATACCAAAGCGGAACGGAGAATATTCGAACGGACGGATAATTGCCCCGAACTTCAAGTCCACTCCCATACCTTCCGTCGATGTAGTATTGTTCAGCGTCATGCTTCCCACATAGCCTCCGCTTGTCAGATGCTCTCCATAAGAAGAAGTCCGCTTATAATCGATGTCATACAGGCCCAGTGTCAATCCGAAATAAAATCTGTCACGGACATTGTAAGACAGGTTGAAATCATATTCACTGATGGATCCCGATTCACGGCTGAAGTATTCACCATCCTTTCCGTTCCATCCTACAAACTGCGTAATCTCCTCTTTTCCTCCAGGAGTCTTATTATATGCCACATCCAGCAATCCGGTTCTGGCTCCCATAGCCACCAGGTACGGAGTTCCGAAATAATAGCTGTCGGTATACGGATTATCACTGTCCAGCAGCTTCTTAAAGTCACCATATACATTATACATTCCGGAATTAGCCATCATGGAAGCCATCTGGCCGGACAAGGAATTCCCGTTCAAGTTACCCTTTGCCGCAAACTGCCGGTTGAAATTGGCCCGTTTATGATAATTGAATCCAAAATTCACATAACGCACATCCGTCTTGTTACCTACTTTCGTACTCCATACTACACCAATCTGGTCGAAAGAAGCCTTATTTCGGGTTTCCTTCATTACGCTGTTTCCCCAGTCACTCTTTGCTACATTACTGTTATATCCGAAAGTAGCAGCAAAATCATTTCCACGGAACAGAGCGATACCTGCAGGGTTCGTAGAGATGGTCGACAAATCCGCTCCCAGCGCACTCATGGCTCCTCCCATACCGACAAAACGTGCCGTTCCGTTGATATCATTTCCCAAAAAGTTCAAAGCCCCGTACTGATTCTGGGCCGATACGGCAGAAGCACAGACCCCTGCCAGCATTCCTAATATTATTTTCGATTTCATTTTGGTCATTTTTTATCAGTCAATCCTGCTTATCTTCTACTTGATCCGCCTCCTCTTGAACTTGAACGGACACTTCCTCCACCCATTGAACTGCGGGTACTGCTGCTTCCTCGTGAGAACGAACTGCCTGAAGTTCTAGGACTGTACGAGTTGGTATTACCTACCCTGCTGTTCGAACGGTTATAGTCGGAACTGCGGCGGGTGCTGCTCGGACGGTTATAGATTGATCCGGTCCGGTCTACCGTACTGCTCGGACGTACGTAACTGGAATTGCCACCTCTCGACGGACGGGTAACGGTTCCTGACGACGGTCTCAAACGGTCTGAGCTGACTCCCACACGATCCATGTTGCCCACTCCTCCGGACGGACGGGTAGACGGTCCCGACGGACGTACAGATACGGAAACGTTATTGTTTCCCGGAGTGACTACCCTTCCGATAGAAGCTCCCCTGCGGGAAGAAGAACTGCCCGAAGGCACAATGTATCTGCCATCAGAAACCCCACTTCTGCGGGAAGAGGTATAATTGGTATATCTCGAAGGACGGTTGTCCGTATATCCCGGACGGCTCCAGCCACTTCCGGCCCATCCGTAATAAGGAGGATGATGATGCCATCCCGGACCCCAATAGCCCCAATAATGATTCCAGTATCCGCTCCAGTAACCGGCCCAATAGCTTCCGCCCCAATAACCTCCATACCACGACGGAGAATACCAGCTGCTATACCATGACGGTCCCCAGTTGAATCCGATGCTCCAATGCGGTCCTGAAATACCCCAGTTCCATCTCCAGTCCCACCACAACGGGTTGCTGGAAGTCGGGAACATATACGCATACATTCCATCGTCGTACACGTTCCAGTACCACGACGGATAAGCACCGTACACCACGTCCCAGTACAACGGGCTGCTTACCGGAATCGCATAACGGGGACTGCGGAAACGTACGATACGCATGGCATACTCATAGTCGTCCTGTGTACCTTCAAATCCATTCACCCATTCGCCGCGTTCACCGTAGGGCTTTTCTTCAATATAAAGTGTATCATTCTGCACCGAGAACTTATTGTCCCTTGCCGTAAACCTCCGGTTGTATTCATCAATGTCACGCGTATTTCCCGCCGCATCTTTCACTACGACCGTAGAACCGGGAGCTGCATACACCGTTGTAGTATTCTGCTTCGTCACAGGTGCCTTCTCTACCTTCTTTTCCGTTTTCTTCTCCTTCTTCGGAACGAAATAGAGGTCGTCATTACTCTGTGCCATAGCCAGCCACGGCAAGCAGGCCATTACCAACGAAGCCAATATTCTTCCTTTCATATGCATCTGTTTTTAATTGTTATCACTTCCTTTTTATCCAATACAAAGATAAGAAGAATCTACAGATCCGCATGCAGAAATTCCCTATTTCAGTATAGGGGTTTCCCTAAAACAGGGAACAAAAGCCGCTAAAACCTGCCTCTTCTTTATAATGAAATGGCAGATTTTTCATTTTACTGCACAGCGTTTTTGCCCTTTAATGATTATAAACAAATGGCAGGAAACATCCTTTCAGATATCTCCTGCCACTCAATATTATCTAACGAATTCAGTTATTATTTATCCAACGGGAAAGTAAAGCCGTCACCACCGTTATCGTCAAAAATAGCGCCTGACGGTTTAGGCAAATGCTTGCCATTCTTACTCCAGTCCCAAAGTTGTGATTCATCCTCCGTAATTTCACCGGTCTCTACATTTCTCTTCTTACCGTTCAGCGGATAATACAACAACAGATTGTCATCATTTCCGTCAACCATCTTCCAAGCATAGGCTTTCAACTGCTGCGGTGTACGTGCCGTTTTCCAGAAACGAACTTCACGAATCAGTTCATTCGCTCCACTGATCCAGAAACCGATCATGCCATAAGGGCCGGTACGGATTTCACGGTCGGCCACCAGTTCACCATTTACATAAATAGAATTTTTCTTACCGTCGTATACGAAAGCCAACATATACCATTCATTAGGCTGTGCGGCAAACTTGTCTTTCGGCACATCAATCTGAGAACTACCGGTCTTCATCTGCAACTGGTTCGGATCAATGGTTACATCTCCAAACCGAGTATAAATTTCATCCAATGTACTTGAACCGGGAACCAGTTTAGTTCCTCCAAGAGCACGGTTGTTTAAGCGATATTGAGAACGGTTTATCATCATTTCCATTGTCCACTGATCTACCTTGAAATCATTCGGGAACATATCAGCCTTCTCGCTTCCGCTACCACTCATTTTCAAGCACTTCGTATTAATACGCTGTTCCAATACCAGCAAAGCCTCATCCTGTCCGGGAATTGCACTGATACTTCCCCCTCCCAGTTTCACAGGCAATGCATAATTACCCTGTAAGGAGAATTTCACATTTTTCAGTTTCAGCGGAAGAATCTGCGAAGCCATCAAAGCACCGAATTTCACTTCCTTAGATACCTCATACATTTCTGGAGGAAGCATCAGATATTCTGTAGCATGCTTTTTATTATACGCATCCAGCTGTGCCTGGCTGCCTACCTCTACCTGAATCGTATTTTCAGCATCCTCTTTCTGTGTCAGGTTCAGAATAATATTCTTCACCAATATTTCCTTGCCCTCTTCCACAAAAATCTGAGTCATCTCATCACTTGCAATATATGCTCCTTGTCCCGACTGATAGTCAGCTACCGGATCTTTATATAATTCATTCTGGCATCCAGTCAGCATCAGCCCCCCGAGAAGGATGCCTAAGTAAATATTTCTTTTCATAATATAATCTATTCTTCTTTAATTAGTCAAAATTTCCTGGGAATAATTGATTTCCATAATTAAGTGCCATCTTCAGCCATTTATAAGGAGGGTCATTGGCAAAGTCGTACTCCATATGATAAGTTCCGACACCTCCGATTCTGCGTCCGCTCGGTAAGTCCATTGTTGCATAGTCCAGAATCTGACGACCTTCCGGCAGTGCATTGATTTCGGAACGCACACTTGTATATCCCGAAACACCACCGGTACGCCAACCACGTTCAAATTCCACAGTCAGAATGGTCTTGCGTTCCCAGTCCTCCAAATGAGAACCTTTTTGGATTTTTCGGATTACAGAACCTGTGCTTCTTTCCCAGTATGCCTGATAAATGTAATGATCTACCATTTTTGAAGTCTCCGTAGAAAGCAAATCAGGCTGTCCATCCATCACAAACATTCTTCCGGCCGGGCGCAGACGGTCAGACATAGTCTTAATGAAAAGATGCATGTTCTGATTCTGTCCAGAGTTCGGGCCGATAATACTTCCATTTGCCAAAGTTCCACTATGACCATAATTCGGTTCATAGTCCAAATCAAAGCCATCCAGATTATACTTCTCAATCGTATCACAGATTGCATTGGCATAAGCCACTACACCTTTGCTGAAATCACCCTGACCCTGTTCTGTAATCCAATAAGTACGAGGGTCTTTTCCCGGAGGTGTCATCTGGTCCCCTAAGTCTTGCACAATCCAGCAAAGCAAAGCCTTACATCCCTTTACTTCCTGGAAGAACTTCAAGTCAGTCTTCTGGTCTTCAGAAAGATTACCGCGAGTACCCCACAGTGAAACAAAGTCTACACTATCCGGCAACATCTTCAGATAGTTCTGAGCATTGCTACCCTTTCCTGTCCAGTTACCAAACCATCCGAATCCCTTCACATGAGGTGTCTTACGGTATTCACGGATTTTGGCAAAATACTCTCTCATGGTTGGAGTCAGGTCTGCTTCAGTTTTTGCCTCCAACAACGGTATATATTTTTCAAGGCCTTCCTGGTTTTCGAAAACCTCTCTTTCCGGAGTGTTCCAGTCAGAACATCCTACAAAACTTGACGCAATAAGCAGTGCGCCGAAATATTTCATTAATTTCATAATATTACTATTTATCGACTTAATTATTCATTTAAGGTTGTTTAGGTCTGTCACTGCGTACCCACCACAAACGAGTAGCTCCCTGGTCTTCTCCTTCCAACAAGCTTGGTACCTCAGACATGTTCGGGTTTGTACCATATTCCTGCGGAGAGAAGCGGAAACGCTCGGGTGTAATCATGCTCGCTTCTCCATTGATACGAGAGTAGGCACTCTTGTCCGCCGGCTTCATCAAATACGGATAACCAGTACGACGATATTCTGTCCAAGCTTCTACCGCATTCGGATACAGTGCCAGGTATTTCTGTGTAATGATTTGCTGCAACTGCTTTTCCTTTCCTGCACCTGCATTCCATTTAGGAGCCACATTTCCTGTACTGATTACGCAAGTGTAACCATAGTTGAATTTCAGCACATCTCTTGTAGCATCTTTAGGAAGTTTCTCATTACTCAGGTAACTGCCAAGACTTACCCCATTTTCCTTGAACGACTGAGTTACTCCTGCCTCATACAGAGACTGTACATCTTCTGAAATAAAGCCATACAAAGCAGCCTCAGCTTTAAGGAAATAGGTTTCCGAAGCACGGAACCAGAACAACGGTGAATTGGCATCCACTTTCGGACGAGCTGCATATTCAGCCGAATTTGCTCCCTCCCTCTTTGCTTTATCACTGGTTGGAGCGATTGCATAGAAATCGGCTGATTCCCAATACACACCTTCTGTAAAGTACGCATTCAGACGTGGATCACCATAACCAGACAAATACGCCCAGATAGTAGCTCCCAGACGAGCCTCCTTATAATCTACTACCATAGGCAGCATGGAGTTCATCAGCGGCATCTTTTCCGTACTCTGAATCTTAGCTTCCTGAGATTCATTCTCGATTACTCCACCATATTGCGGATCCAAAGCCTTTGCGATATATTCTCTTGCCAAAGCCTCATCCTTGAAATGTACCCGCACAGCCATACGAAGCAACAACGAGTTTGCCAGACGCGCCCAGTTCTGCGCATTTCCATCATAAATGACATCATATGCAGAAAGCACCTTTGAAGTAACCTGGCTCAATGTTTTTGCAGAATTGTGCAAATCTGCCATCATTGTCTTATATACCACTTCCTGCTTATCCAGTTTCGGAGCAATGTCTCCATCTCCCGCTTTGGTATATACAATCGGTCCGAACACGTCAGTAGCACGCAACCATCCGGCTACCTTTACTACATTTACCAATGCTTCCACCTGCTTGTCAGCCGGGTCTTCCGAATCCTTAGTATATTTATAAATACTGTTCCACGATCTGAACAATTTTGAATACAGGTTCTGATAAGCATAATTCATACGAGGTTCCGTAAAGTTCCAGCTCGCCTCCGTATTAAAGTTCCAGTTATTGTTCATACCCCAGTAACCGATATAGTTACCTCCCGACATGATATCCGTATTGGCAAGGTCATTTCCGGGTCCTGTGGTCTCGGTAGGTGAACCGATTGGGATAACCAGTTTTTGCATATCCATGAACGGAGCACCGTAAAGCAAGCCTCCCTGCTTCATTTCTTCTTCAGTGATTCCATACACATTTGTGTTGACTTCCGGATAATTGCATGAAGCCAATGCCAACAATGAAACCACCGGGAATATATATTTCTTGATTTTCATATTATTAAACAGTTAATCGTCAATTAAAATCCAAATTTCAAACTTACACCAATGGTTCTCTGACTAGGCAACATAAAGTAATCGTATCCCTGGCCAAATGTACCTGTAGAAGCCGTCAGTTCCGGATCGAATGGAGCCTTGTTGTAAATCATCCACAAGTTGGTTCCATAAACCGACAGGTTCACATTATTGAAAGAAGTACCCTTGAACCATCTGTTCGGGAATGTATATCCCAGACTTGCTTCCTGCAGTCTCACATTGGTAGCTGAATAGGTATTATAAGCATCCAGGTTTACTACTGATTCATAATAATCCTTTGGCTGTACCAGTACATTTCCTACCATCACGCCTCCGGCATCACGTGCATCGGCAGAAGCCTTGGAAACACCATACTGGTCAAGCATCGCCTGTGTCTTTGAAATCACGATACCACCCAGACGGGCTGTCAACAGGAAGTTGAAGTTAAATCCTTTATAAGAGAATCCGTTTCTCCATCCCAGGTTCCACTTCGGGTTCACACTACCCAGTTTATAAGGTTCGGTTGATTCGGTAGTCAGCGGCTGTCCTTCATTGTAAATGATATATCCGTCCTGGTCACGTTTCAGACGCTCTTCCGCATAGATAGTACCGATTTCACCTCCTTCACGCAGGCGGAAACGTCCTACCCGGATATCACTCAGGTCGATGTATTCTCCCGTTACCGGATTCAGCACATTCGAAGCCAGGCTGATAATCTTGTTGCGGTTGGCAGTAGCCGTAAACGAAGTACAGTAATTAAATCCGTTTCCGAAAGTCTGGTCATATCCCAATGAAAGCTCAATACCCCGGTTCTCTACATTACCTGCCTGAACAAACAAGAAGTCATATCCTGCAGATTCCGGAAGTTTTGCTTCAAGCAACTGGTCATATGTATTTGATTTATATAATGTTACACCTACTGAAACTGTATTATTAAACCACTTGCTGTCAATACCCAATTCATAAGAACGTGTTCTTTCCGGCTTCAGATCCGACAACGGATAATACTTATACGGCTTAATGACTCCACCTTCCTGTTCTCTGGTAATCGTACCCGGTGTCAATCCGGTATATGGAATCGGAGAACCTACTTCCGTATAAGAAGCACGCACCTTCAGGAAACTCAATGTCGGCGAGATAGCCTCCTTGATATTTTCCGGAAGCAGTTCGGTAACCAGTGCAGACACACCGACTGACGGATAGAAAATCCACGGATGCTGAGTATTTACCAACTGTGACGGTTTGTCCGCACGTCCGGTCAGTGTCAGGAACAGAGCCGATCTCCAGGAGAGTTCTGCAGAAGCAAATACGGCTGCATTCATCTTACGGCTGTCACCTCCATCCTGGTAAGGAGCACCGGTAGTCGGGTCAATGTTGTCATAAGTAAACTTATTCGGAATCAGCAGCAACTGTCCGCCGTAACCTCTTCCCTTGGTATCATACTCTTCGAACGAAGCACCCGCATTGACCGTTGCATGATACAGTTCTGCAAACTGTTTGTCGAAGTTCACCATGATATCCGCATATTTCTGCTTGAAACTCTGATTTGAGTATGAATATCTTCCCTTAGGTTTAGCAAACGTACCGTTAGTCGAAGCATAACGCTTGTCTTCTTTCTCAGTATAAGTATTGTCCAGTCGTCCGCGTGCCGTTACATTCAGGAAACTGGTAATATCATACTTCAAAGATGCATACATCATATAACGGTCTTTTACCTCCGGACGAATGTTGCGGTATGCAATCCAGTAAGGGTTCTGTGCAGCGATACCAAAATCACCCGGTCCCCAAGACTGTACGTTGTAGCCCAGTTCAGCATCGTAGCGTTCGAAATACTTTTCCTTTTCAAAGTTCTCGCCTCTCGGATACAGGTACAATCCCACGATCGGGTTGAAATAAGTACCGTAAGACAGCATGTTGTTGGCATATTCACGTACATAACTGAATGATACGTCCACTGTCAACTTATCCTTGAACAGTTTCGAAGTATTGCGGACCATCGCATTGTAACGGTGATACTTGTTGTTCGGCACAATTCCCTTCGAGTTAACTGCCGCTCCAGAAAGATAAGTCTGGTTCTTGGCATTACCTGTAGAAAGGTTGAACGAATTGGTAAATGTAGTACCCGTATTAAAGAAATCAACCGGGTTGAATGAAGAAGGAGTATCCAGTCTGGCTCCCCATGAAGAAGCCTCTCCCGCTACATTTCCATATGTATTCTGGAATTCCGGCATCACAAACGGCTTGGAGAACTCTGCAGATGAAGATACATTCACGCGTGTCTTTCCTTCAGCACCTTTCTTTGTATTGATCAGGATGACTCCGTTCGCAGCACTCGCACCGTACAGAGCGGCAGCCGAAGGTCCGGTCAGTACAGAAAGGCTTTCAATATCCTCCGGGTTAAAGTTGGCGATACCTTCACCGGAAGTTGTACCCGAACCAAATCCTGTACCATCTCCCTTACGGTCGGCCTGGTTACCCATCGGAATACCGTCAATCACATACAATACGTTGTTGTCACCCTGGATGGATTTGTTACCACGCATTACTACGCGTGTACCACCTCCGACACCGGAAGCACTACGCTGGATGTTCACACCAGCCACCTTACCGTTCAGGCTGTTTACAAAGTTTGCATCCTTTACTGCGGTAATAGCCTCATTGTCCACTTTCTGCACGTTATAGCTCAATGCTTTTTCCGAGCGCTTGATACCCAATGCAGTCACCACTACCTCATCAAGCACTTCAGTGTCTTCGCGCATTACAATACGGCCCATGTCCGGTTTTACCGCCAAAGACAATGTTTTATAACCCACATAAGAGACTTCCAAAGATGCCGAACGGGAAGTTGTCAATGTAAAATTACCGTCGATGTCTGTAATCGTACCGTTCGTTGTCCCCTTTTCAAGAATACTTACCCCAATTAAAGGCTCACCGTTAACATCAACTACAACTCCTTTAACCGTAACTTTATCTGCCTGGGCAGAAACTGATGAGATATCCATGTTCGGATATCCTCCCGGAAGCGCAAAAGCTGCACCTCCTGAAGCCATCAGCAACAAGAATAAATGCGAGAACTTGCTCACTTTCATAAATTAAAGATTTAAATGATTACACAAGGCTGTCTTTTAAAGATTAACAAGCCAAAAATTAAATTAAACACATAGTATTATTATATAATATAAAGCAACAACCTTAAACTGCCATAACTTAAATAAATGCTTTTACTATTAAAACAACGAAATCGCTAAAATGTTTTCGGAAATACGTATTTTTTTCAAAAAAAAATTATTTTTCTACTTTAGAGAGAAAATAAAAATTACCTTTCTTTCTTTTTTTACCTCTGCCGATTCCAAAGTTTTTAGTACATTTGTCCATGTATAGAGAATATATCCGAGATACCGTGTGACAATCGGGATCTATTTACTATATATTAATAATGTATTATCTCATAATTTAAATGACCCTATGAAATATTTTGAAGTAACCTTTACCATACTCCCCTATTCCGAAACAGCGTCTGATGTCCTCTCTGCACTGACGGCAGAAATCGGATTTGAAAGTTTCGTGGAATGTGAAGGAGGCATGCAGGCCTATGTGCAGCAGAGTTTGTTTGATGAAGCGGCCTTAAAGGCCATTCTTTCCGACTTCCCGATGCCCGATACCCAGATTACTTATACCATCACCGAGCCGGAAGACAAGAACTGGAACGAAGAATGGGAAAAGAATTTCTTCCAGCCCATCGTCATCGAAGGACGCTGTGTCATCCACAGTACCTTCCACAAGGATTATCCGAAAGCAGAGTACGATATCGTAATCAATCCGCAGATGGCTTTCGGTACCGGACACCACGAAACCACCAGTTCGATACTCGGGGCATTGCTGGAAGCCGACCTGAAGGGTAAATCGGTACTGGATATGGGATGCGGTACTTCCATTTTGGCTATCCTGGCCAGCATGCGGGGTGCAGACCGGGTAACCGCCATCGATATCGACGACTGGTGTGTCAACAATTCTCGCGACAACATCGCCCTGAATCACCTGAGCAACATTACCGTGGAGCTGGGAGACGCTTCGCTGCTCAAGGGCCGCGAACCGTTTGATGTCGTCATTGCCAACATCAACCGGAACATCCTGCTCAATGACATGCATGCTTACGTAGACTGCATGCACAGCGGTTCAGAAATCTATATGAGCGGCTTCTACGTAGAAGATATTGATGCCATCCGTCAGTGCGGTGAAAACCTGGGACTGGAGTTTGTCGGTTACCGGGAAAAGAATCGCTGGGCCGCAGTTAAACTGATCAAGAAATAACACTGTTGTATCTTAGCTGCAAGCATACAGATTCTCCGACCTCCGTACGCGGGTTATAGCACCTGCATACGGAGGTCGGACAACTTTGCACCGGAGGTTATACAACCCCACCCCGGAAGTCGGAACACTTTTCTTCATCTGCTTCTTTTTCTTTCTTTGCCCTTTACTCTTCCTCTCTCAAGTGGCAGGAATACCCGTCTGAAGCCCCCTTCCACAAAATAAATCACGGCTTCCACTAGGAATATTACAAACATGTTACTAACTTTGTCGCGCAATTATACATTTTCAGCATGAAACTGATATTGATTACCACCCCCACGTATTTCGTGGAAGAAGATAAAATAATAACCAAATTATTTGAGGAAGGGCTGGACATCCTCCATTTGCGCAAGCCCAACACCACTCCTACCTATGCGGAGCGGCTTCTGACTCTCATTCCCGAGAAATACAGAAAGCATATCGTGGTACATGGGCATTTTTATCTGAAGGAGGAATATAAATTAAAGGGGATTCATCTGAACCACCGGAATCCGGTAGCTCCCCCCAATTATTCCGGACACCTGAGTACTTCGTGCCACTCACTGCAGGAAGTCAAGAACTGCAAGGACAAATACGACTACGTATTCCTGAGTCCGGTATTCGACAGTATATCCAAACAGAATTATTATTCGGCATATACCCCCGAAGAAATCAGACAGGCGGCCAAAGAGGGAATCATCGACAAGCACGTCGTAGCCCTGGGAGGCATTGATGAAGACAACATCCTGTCGGTAAAAGACTACGGATTTGGGGGAGCCGCCATCATGGGAGGGCTGTGGAACAAGTTTGACCCGGCCTACGACCAGAATTACCGGAAGCTGCTGGATCATTTCCGCAAGCTGAAGCAACTGGCGGATTAAATATTCCGTATTTCATTTGTCAGGATTAAAGAATTAAAGTAAATTTGTTTTCTAAATTAACGGCAATATTATCATTTTTTTACAATGAGCGAAACATCACCTTTTAAAGTATTTTCGGGTACAAACTCGAGATACCTCGCAGAAAAGATCTGTAACAGTTTAGGATGCCCACTGGGTAACATGAACATCACCCACTTCGCTGACGGCGAATTTGCAGTGTCATACGAAGAGTCTATCCGCGGACAGCACGTATTCCTCGTACAGTCTACTTTCCCGAACTCAGACAACCTGATGGAACTTCTGCTGATGATTGACGCTGCCAAGCGCGCTTCTGCAAAGAGCATCATCGCAGTAATCCCTTACTTCGGATGGGCACGTCAGGACCGCAAGGATAAACCGCGTGTTTCTATCGGTGCTAAGCTGGTTGCCAACCTGTTGAGCGTTGCTGGAATCGACCGTCTGATTACTATGGACTTGCATGCAGACCAGATCCAGGGCTTCTTTGACATCCCGGTTGACCACCTGTATGCGTCTACTATCTTTGCTCCGTATATCCAGTCACTGAACCTGGAAAACCTGGCAATCGCTACTCCTGACGTAGGTGGCTCAAAGCGTGCCAGCACTTATGCTAAATTCCTGGATGTTCCTCTGGTACTTTGCCACAAGACTCGTGAAAAAGCAAACGTGGTTGCTTCTATGCAGATTATCGGTGACGTAAAAGACAAAAACGTAATTCTGATTGACGATATGGTAGATACAGCCGGTACAATCACTAAGGCTGCTGATATCATGAAAGAAGCCGGAGCACGTTCAGTACGCGCCATCGCATCACACTGCGTGATGTCTGGTCCTGCTTCAGAACGCGTTCAGAACTCACAGCTGGAAGAAATGGTATTTACTGACAGTATTCCTTATTCAAACCGCTGCGCAAAGGTTAAGCAGTTGTCTATCGCTGACATGTTTGCTGAAACCATCCGCCGCGTGATGACAAACGAATCTATCAGCTCACAGTACCTGATTTAATACGCATAACCGCATCCCGTCCGGATGTGGAGATTCATTCATTTGTCAAAGTCGTTTTGCTGCTTTTCCCTTCGGGTGAGACAGCGGACCGGCTTTGGCAAATGCTTTTTATGTAGAACCCTTCTTTTTTCTTCTTGCTATCACAGACATGAAAATACTTTGGCTGGACCTCAACTGTTCGTACGCACATTCTTCCCTGGCCCTTCCCGCCTTACATGCGCAGATCGACGAACCCTCCTATGAATGGGACATCGTTTCGGCTACCATCAATGAAAACAGCGGCATGACTGCCGGCGAAATCTTCCGTAAACAACCCGATATCATTGCGGCTACCTGCTGGCTCTTCAATCATGAAGTCCTGCTTCATGTGCTTGCGCGGGCCAAGGCCCTGCTGCCCGACTGCCGCATCATCCTGGGGGGACCGGAGTTTCTGGGAGACAATGAGGAGTTTCTGCGGCGCAACCGCTTTGTGGACTGTGCATTCCGTGGAGAAGGAGAAGAAATGTTCCCTCTCTGGCTGAAATACTGGAACCGGAAAGAGATGTGGGAAGGAATTACCGGACTCTGTTACCTGAAAGGGGAAGAGAGTATTTATCAGGACAACGGACTGGCCCGAGTCATTGCATTCGACCGGCTGGCTGCGCCGGAGACGAGTCCGTTCTTCAACTGGGGAAAGCCTTTCGTGCAACTTGAGACAACGCGGGGATGCTTCAACACTTGTGCATTCTGTGTCAGTGGAGGGGAAAAACCGGTGCGCTCCCTCCCAATCGAGAAGATCAGGGAACGGATAGCAACGATCCATCAGCATGGCATACGGAACATCCGCGTGCTCGACCGTACCTTCAACTACAACAACCGGCATGCCAAGGCGCTGCTCGGCCTGTTCAGGGAATTTCCTGACATCTGCTTTCACCTCGAAATGCATCCGGCGCTGCTTACTGAAGAACTGAAGCAGGAACTGAAAGCCATGCCTGCCGGACTCCTGCATCTGGAAGCCGGTATCCAGAGCCTGCGCGAGGAAGTGCTGGTTACTGCCCGACGGATGGGAAAACTGTCGGATGCGCTGGAAGGCTTGCGCTTTTTATGTTCCCTGGACAATATGGAGACGCATGCGGACCTGATAGCCGGACTTCCGCTGTATCACTTGGAAGAGATATTCGAAGACATCCGTACCCTTGCCTCGTTCCGTGCGGGAGAGATTCAGCTGGAATCCCTCAAACTGCTGCCGGGAACTGAGATGAGAAGAAGGGCCGGTGAACTGGGAATTCAATATGCTCCTTTCCCACCTTATGAAGTGTTGCGAACCCGTGAGATTACTCCCGACGAACTGCAGACGGCAAGACTGCTCTCGCGTTTGCTGGATGCGTTTTACAATACACCGGTCTGGCAGCCGCTTACCCGGAAACTGATTGTGGAGCAGGGTGACTTTCTCCCCCGGATGCTGGCATACCTGATAGAGAAAGGGGTGGCCGACCAACCGATGGGACTGGAGAAAAGGGGAATCCTATTGTATGAATTCTGCCGGACACACTATCCGGAGTATGAAACAGAGGCGGAACTGGCGTGGATTGAGGCTGGAATGTCATTGAAGAAACAGCCGGCTGTGCGCATCCGTACGAAACATGTCACTCCTCCCGAGCAGTGGAACGTTATCTACGGCCTGTATCGGGAATCCATGAAGCTCTGTCTGCTCCCGGGAAGGGAGGAACAGGCAACCAACTACTGGTTTGGCTTTGATACGGAGACACAGGATGCTCATCCGGTATTCCGCGCAGAAAATTAAAAAATAGAAGTATATTCTCCGACAAAGGATAAGGCTCCCCATTGTACAGCAAAGCATCACTGTATGATGGGGAGTTCTGTTTTGCCGACTATCCCTGATTTCTTAAAAAATATTCCGCTTTTTTTGTCGGCTCAGAAAAATGAATATATTTGCAAAAAACTAACAGACTAGACAAAGGGATGTTGCACAATGTCCCTAAATCATAAATAAAGGAATACTTTGTGATTAAGATTTTTACTTTTTATTATTACATGATGAATCGTACCAACTACATCCACTTCAGTTTCCGGAGAATGCTCTCCGTATTTCAGAAAGACCTGATGGAAAACAAAAGGAAAAATATATACCGCCTGCTTGGGTGTTATCTCACCTTGTGCCTGTTTTTCATTCTCGACACTCTGGCTCACGCCGACACTCCTGCCGGACTGGGAGCCGAAGCACATTATCAGAAATACTGTCAGGGCATATTGGCCGTTGTCGGTTTGCTGTGGCTCATCCTGTCCGGATACTCGGCTTCGCTGATTGCAGAAAGCATGAATACTCAGGAGAAAAAGATAGCCTATCAGAGGCTTCCTGCAACGCTGGGTGAAAAATTTGTAAGCCGTGCCTTGTACGTGGTACTCAGCGTACCGGTAGCCTTCGCTATCTGCCTGCCACTGGCAGAAGTCACACGGATAACGGTAGCCTACTTGCTAGATACACCCACAGAAATCAAGCAGTACTGTCTGCCCAATCTGTTGAGAATGTTCATCGACCAGCATCAGCAACCGGTAACGGATCCGGAGGGTTACCCGCATGCGTTGTACTTGTTTACCGTCGCAATGGGATATGTGTGGGTGCATTCGCTGTTTATCTTGGGAGGCACCTTTTTCCATAAAAGGGCTTTCTTTAAGACAGCGGGATCTCTGCTGGGGATTTTAGTGGTGCTCGGAATCGCCTTGTCTGCAGTTGACCTTCGTTTCCTCGGTCCGTCAAACAGACCGGAGGGCCTCACCCCACAGGTAATATTGGGAGTAGCAAGCGGAATGCTGGGGCTGCTTACGGCAGGCAACTGGTGGCTCGGGTATTACCGGTTCGGTAAAAATCTCGCATAAAAAAACCGGCGGAAGTGTCGGGGGATTCCCTCCTGTCACTTCCGCCGGCTTCATATACCGGGTATAAGATTCTTCTTATCGCAAACGCTCGTAAGCTTTGACCAGCATCTCATCCTTTCCGATGGCACGGATAGCCAGCCAGTTCAGGATGATAGATACTACCGGCAAGGAAACGGTCCACGAATAAGTGAAGCTTCCGTATCCCTTCAGTGTGCTGTATACAAAGAAAGCCAGAGTAGCGTAATATCCGATCAGTACAATCGAGCTGAACAATGTCAGGCGAATCTGCAGCATCCGCTTCTTGTACAGGAAGATGGTTGCCAGAGACAGCACAGCCACCAGCATCAGCAGTACAAACAATGCCCAGGGAGTATAATCCAAAGCACCGTCAGGCAATGCCACTGAAAGGTTAGACATCTCGGCTACAGCCGCTTCCGTATAAAAAAATCCGATAGGGAAAGACATCATCAGCACCATCAGAATAGCGACAATCAGCAAATAAACCGTCTGAATTCGTTGTATCATAATAAATTCCTCTGTTTTTAAATGAAAAGAACACAAAAGCGCGTGATGCAAAACATTCCCGGAATCCCGTCATTTGCATGCTGGCGATTTTGCGTTCTTCCCTATATTGACAATTACTGCAATTTTTCTTTTTCCTTGGCAGGATTTCTGTGGTAAACCTTACCCTCGATATATTCCTGCGCAGCAATCAGAGTAGGTTTCGGCAACTTTTCATAATAACGTGAGATTTCAATCTGTTCTCTGTTCTCAAACACTTCTTCCAAGTTGTCGTTGTAAGAAGCAAACTCCTGCAGTTTCTTTGACAGATCGTTCTTCATTTCAACCGCAATCTGGTTGGCTCTTTTACCGATAATGGCTACGGTTTCATAAATATTGCCAGTATCCTCACACATTTCCATCAAGTTACGGGTAACAGTGTTGGTAGGAGCATTTGTTTTTTTGTAATCCATAATTTATTATTTAATTATAAACAGTTATGATTAATATTCATCGTTCACGAAGCGGTTGGCAGCCTTAAAGATGGCTTCCACCTCTTTGGTATACTTGCTGTCAGGGAACTCATTCTTGAATGCATAATATTCATCGATGGCTTCCCGCATACGTTCCTCTTTCTTCTCAGCCACACTTTCCTTGGCCATGTCGTACTTGGCACGGAGAATCAGGATAGACAGTTCCTCACGCATCTTGGTATAAGGGTACTCCCTCAATACATTCTGAGCCGTAATCACTGCTGCCTGGTAATTGTTTCCGGTACTGCTGTAAGAACTGTTTCCGGTGTACGAACCCAGATCGTAATACAGTTTGGCCGACAGGTATTCCTTTTCTACCAGCTTGTCCTGCAGGGTGAAAATCATCTCCTGAGCCAGGTCTCTCCGGTTGCTTCCCGGGAAATATTCCATGAACATCTGAAGTTCCTGGATGGCCTTGAACGTACTGCTCTGGTCCAGTCTCGGTTCCGGAGTATCCAGATACAGGGCCTTTCCGCTGTGGAAACGGGCCAGTTCGGTATATACACCTCTCGGATAAGTGGTATAATAAGTATTGAAATAATGCGAAGCAGTCACATAATCCCCCTGATTATAATAAGTCATGGCCAGCATATACAGTGATTCCTCTGCATTGGAAGTACCCTTCATAATCGGTATCAGTTCCTCCAGAATGACAGCGGCCTTGTTGCTCTGACCTTTGGCAAAATATCCTTTGGCAGCCTCGTATTTATATTCGTAGTCTGTACTTTTCAGCACCTTATTGTATTCTCCGCATGAAGATAATATTCCGGCAGAGAAAAGCGCTATAATGATAGTTCTTTTCATATTAATCGATATAGTTGCGCAAAATTACTCTTTTCCAATGAATAATGCAATAAGTGAACACTTTTTAATTTAAAAATCACTTACTCCTTTAAAATAGCGTTTCACGGGAGGCGGCGCCATGAAAATATTGTGTAATTTTACCGGAACAAAACCAACCATGCAACCGATTTTATGAAATTTGAACTTATCTCAGACTACCAGCCGACGGGCGACCAGCCGGAAGCGATTGCACAGCTCACCCAGGGCGTGCTCTCGGGAGCGCCGGCACAGACATTGCTGGGGGTAACCGGTTCCGGAAAGACTTTCACCATTGCCAATGTCATCAAGAATGTCAACAAGCCGACGCTGATCCTGAGCCATAACAAAACCCTGGCCGCACAGTTGTACAGTGAATTCAAGAATTTCTTTCCCAATAATGCAGTCGAGTATTATGTTTCCTACTACGATTATTATCAGCCGGAAGCCTATCTTCCGTCGACTGATACGTATATCGAAAAGGACCTTTCCATCAATGACGAGATAGACAAGCTGCGTCTGGCCGCGACTTCTGCCCTGCTCTCAGGAAGAAAAGACGTCATTGTGGTGTCTTCGGTTTCATGCATCTACGGTATGGGAAATCCCGCAGATTTTTACAACAACGTAATTGACATCAAGAAAGGGAAACTGCTGGACCGAAATGTGTTCCTGCGGCACCTGGTCGACAGTCTGTACGTGAGAAATGACATCGAACTGAACCGGGGAAACTTCCGGGTGAAGGGAGATACGGTTGACATTTACCTGGCCTATACGGACCACATCCTGCGTGTCATGTTCTGGGACGATGAAATCGATGCCATCGAGGAAATCGATCCGGTATCGGGCACCCGGGTAGGCAGTTTTGAAGAGTACAAGATTTACCCGGCCAACCTGTTCATGACAACCAAGGAGAGTACGCTCCGGGCGATTCATCAGATTGAGGATGACCTGACCAAGCAGGTGGCTCATTTTGAGGAAATCGGTAAGCCGTATGAGGCCAAGCGACTGTACGAACGGGTGACTTACGATATGGAGATGCTGCGCGAACTGGGACATTGTTCGGGTATCGAGAACTATTCCCGGTATTTCGACGGCAGAGAAGCGGGTACACGCCCCTACTGTCTGCTGGATTTCTTCCCGGAGGATTTCCTGATTGTCATCGATGAAAGTCATGTCAGTGTACCGCAGATCCGTGCCATGTACGGAGGCGACCGTGCCCGAAAGGAGAATCTGGTGGAATACGGGTTCCGTCTGCCGGCAGCCATGGACAACCGTCCGCTCAAGTTCGAGGAGTTTGAGGAACTGGCCAAGCAGGTCATCTATGTCAGTGCGACACCGGCCGACTACGAACTGATTCAGAGTGAAGGAGTCATTGTGGAACAGGTAATCCGTCCGACCGGTCTGCTGGATCCGGTGATTGAAGTACGTCCCAGCCTCAACCAGATTGACGACCTGATGGAGGAAATCCAGCAGCGCATCGAAGCGGAAGAACGTACGCTGGTTACTACACTTACCAAGCGTATGGCCGAAGAACTGACGGAGTACCTGCTGCGGCACAACATCCGTACCACCTACATTCACAGTGACGTAGAGACTCTGGAGCGTGTCAAGATCATGGAGGAACTGCGCGAAGGCGTCTTTGACGTATTGGTTGGGGTCAACCTGCTGCGTGAAGGACTGGATTTGCCGGAGGTTTCCCTCGTGGCCATCCTGGATGCGGACAAGGAAGGCTTCCTCCGTTCGCACCGTTCACTGACACAGACTGCAGGACGAGCGGCACGAAACGTAAATGGAAAGGTAATCATGTATGCAGACAAGATTACCGACAGCATGCAGCAGACCATTGACGAGACCAACCGCCGAAGGGAGAAGCAGATGAATTACAACCTGCAGCATGGCATTACGCCCCGACAGGTCAAGAAAAACCGGAACAGCCTGCTGGCTACGGAAACCGGACCTGCGGAAAAGACCGATGCAAAGGCTTACCAGGCATATACGGAACCGACCGTGGTGGCTGCCGATCCGGTTATCAGCTACATGAGCAAGGAGCAGTTGCAGAAGAGCATCGAGCGTACCCGGAAGCTGATGCAGGAAGCTGCCAAGAAACTGGAATTCATCGAAGCGGCACAATACCGCGATGAGTTGCTGCGTCTGGAAGACTTGCTGAAGACCAAAGCATAAGAAAAAAAATCACAGTGGCCCGCGTGGGCGACTGTGATTTCTATACAGACAGGGCCTGCCACAGTGGCAGGCCCTGATTTTTATCATCTAAGAGTAATTTACTATCAGTCAATGATATCGAATCCGCAATACGGAACCAATGCCTTCGGAATACGGATACCTTCCGGAGTCTGGTTGTTTTCCAGCAATGCAGCTACGATTCTCGGAAGAGCCAAAGCCGAACCGTTCAGTGTGTGACACAGTTCAGTCTTCTTGTCTGCATTACGGTAGCGGCATTTCAGACGGTTAGCCTGGTAAGTATCGAAGTTAGATACAGAACTTACTTCCAACCAGCGCTTCTGTGCTTCAGAATATACTTCGAAGTCATAGCAGATAGCGGCAGTGAAACTCATATCACCTCCACACAGACGCAGGATGCGGTAAGGCAATTCCAGTTTCTGCAACAAGCCTTCTACGTGATCCAGCATTTCCTGGTGAGACTGTTTGGAATGTTCCGGTTTGTCGATACGTACCAGTTCCACTTTAGAGAATTCATGCAGACGGTTCAGACCGCGCACATCCTTACCGTAAGAACCGGCTTCACGACGGAAGCACTGTGTATAGGCACAATTCTTGATTGGCAACTGCTTTTCATCCAGAATCACATCACGGTAGATGTTAGTTACAGGAACTTCAGCAGTAGGAATCAGATACAAATCATCCAGATTGCAGTGATACATCTGACCTTCCTTGTCAGGCAACTGACCTGTACCGTATCCGGAAGCGGCATTCACCACTGTAGGAGGCATGATTTCTTCGTAACCCGCAGCACGTGCTTCGTCCAGGAAGAAATTAATCAGTGCACGCTGCAGACGGGCACCCTTGCCTTTATATACCGGGAAACCGGCACCTGTGATCTTCACACCCAGGTCGAAATCTATCAAATCGTATTTTTTTGCCAATTCCCAATGTGGAAGCGCATCCTTCGGCAGTTCGGTTTCCATACCTCCCATCTTCACTACCAGATTGTCTTCGGCACAGCTGCCTTCCGGTACTTCATCATAAGGTACGTTAGGAATGGTATAGAGTACGTTCTGCATGTCTTCGGCAGCCTGGTCCATTTCGGCCTGCAAAGTCTTGCTCACTTCCTTGATTTCAGCCACGCGAGCCTTGGCAGCCTCTGCCTCTTCCTTCTTGCCTTCCTTCATCAGCATACCGATGGTCTTCGAAGTAGCATTGATTTCAGCCAGGTTCTTATCCAACTGATTCTGTGCGTTACGACGTTTGTCGTTCAACTCGAGCACCTGTGCAATGGCTTCCTTAGCATTGGCGAAGTGCTTCTTTTCCAATCCACTGATAACCTTTTCGGTATTTTCTGTAATTTGTTTTATAGTAAGCATATCTTGTTATTTTTGTATCCCTTTATTTATTTCGGTGTGCAAAGATATTCTTTTATCCACACAAACAAAAAGAATATCCAAAGAATCTGATGGTCTTTCTCAGATTCTATGCTCCTGCTCCGTTCAGCCGATTATACTCTGACGGATGCGCACCAGTTTTACGAGGAGGTCTTCCAGCAAATCCAGTTTCAGCATGTTTGCCCCGTCACTTTTCGCTACCGAAGGATCTTCATGGGTTTCCAGGAAGAGTCCGTCCACACCGACAGCCACTCCCGCCTTGGCAACCGTCTCAATCAGTTGCGGCATGCCTCCGGTCACTCCGGATGTCTGGTTGGGCTGCTGCAGCGAATGAGTCACGTCCAGAATCACCGGATGTCCGAAACTGCGCATTTCAGGGATTCCCCGATAGTCCACAATCAGGTCCTGATATCCGAAGGTAGTTCCCCGTTCGGTAAGCATCACCTGGTCATTACCGGCTTCCACCACCTTGTCCGCCGCAAAACGCATGGCCCCCGGAGACAAGAACTGTCCTTTCTTAATGTTCACGATTTTTCCGGTACGGGCAGCAGCAACCAGCAAGTCGGTCTGACGGCAGAGAAAAGCAGGAATCTGCAGCACATCCACATACTGAGCAGCCATTGCCGCCTCATAAGCCGCATGAATATCAGTCACCACCGGCACATCGAACTCCCGGCGCACCTTCGCAAGCACCTTCAGTGCCTTCTCATCTCCGATTCCGGTAAAGGAATCCAGACGAGAACGGTTGGCCTTACGGTATGACCCCTTGAATACATAAGGAATATTCAGCCGGTCGGTAATTTTCACGATTCGTTCCGCAATCCGCAGCGCCATGTCTTCGCCCTCAATGACACAAGGGCCGGCCAGCAGGAAAAAATTATCTGTTTTCGTTAAATCCGCAATTGTTTGTATCATAACTGTTTATTATCTGTATATTCAAATTTGTATTTTCAATTAGGAATGATCAGCGTCAATGCTTCCAGGTCGATGGTCACCTCTATCGGGAAATGCTTGTCGCCCCATATACGTCCGTCGAGGCTGATTTCCGCATTCTGCGCACGCATGATCTTCACCTTACGCGTCCGGTAAGGCTTCACAATCTTATGGTTCAGCAACCTTCCCTGCTGCAGCATCCACAGACCCGAAATCAACTGTTTCAATTCCGGCCGGTAGATCAATGACACATCCAGCCACCCGTTATAAGGCACCGCACTGGGAGTCAGTCCATAACCCCGGCAACTGCCGATGGCCACCGCAATCAGGTTTCCCCGGATGTGTTCATCGTTCACCTTCAGGTGCATCCGGTGCAGCTTCCGCTCAAAGGCCACCAGAATCAAGGAGGAAAGATACGACAGCAGCGGAATTCCCCAGAAACGGCGCGTACCGTCGGTAATCCGCACAATCCTCGCCCCCAGTCCAATGTAAACCGCATTGACAAAGTGCCGGCAAATCGTACGGTTCTCCTCCGTATAACAGAAGTTTCCCACATCAATTCTACGCAGCCTGCGATTGATCAGCACATCCACCGCCCCTTTGTAGTCATCCGAATCCAGTCCCCAGTACCGGGCAAAATCGTTTCCGATTCCATTAGGAATAATCCCCAATGCAATGTCCCGCTTATCCTCCACTTCCGAATGCATGATGCCGTTCACCGCTTCATTGATCGCGCCATCACCGCCTACCACCACAATCGTACGATAGCCGTTATTCGCCATTGTCCTTGCCAGACGCTCTATGGATCCGAATCCCTCCGACTGGACATAATCGAACTGGACCTTACGTTCCTCCATATAGTCACGTATCTCCTTCCAGCGCTTCTGCGCCTTCCGGCTTCCGGCTTTCGGATTATAAATCACTCCCCAACGGGTTGGTTCTACTGCCATACTCCAGTTATTTTTGAATTATTATTATCAGGCTCCGAGGACCTCCGGCAAATACCGCATGCCTTCGCAAGCACCTATACTCTCTCATTTCTCCTCCGCATTCAGCAGGCTCAGGATCTGCTCCACCTTTTCATCCACCGGTGCAGCCGCTTCAATCCAGTGAATCGGAATACCGCGGCGTTCCATTCCGCGGAACCAGGTCATCTGGCGCTTCGCAAACTGATGAATCGCAATCTCCAGCTGACGGTACATCTCATCGAAGGTCAGTTCACCGGTCACATACAGCGTCAGGTATTTGTATTCCAGACCGTAGTAAATCAGGTCTTCGGGAGCGATACCCTCTGCCAGCAAGGCACGCACCTCCTCCACCATACCTTCCTCCAGGCGCTGCTTCAGTCGTCTGGAAATCTTTTCCCGGCGAAGCTCCCTGTTGATATCCACTCCGATGACCAGACTATGGATTTCAGGAAACTCCCGTTCGGCCACCGGATGCTGGAGATAATACTCCTCAATCTCGATGGCACGGATGGCCCGCTTCACCGTATCCACATCGGTCGAATTATGCAGTTTCTTATATTGTTTCAGCATTTCGGTCAGTTCCGGCAGGCTCTTCTCCTCCAGTTCTGCCCTCAGTTCCGGATTCTCCGGCACCGGCATCAGCCGATACCCTTTGAGCACCGACTCCAGATACATGCCGGTTCCCCCGCAAAGGATGGGAAGTTTGCCCTTCTCACGTATCTGCCGGAAAGCCTCCAGAAAATCCCGCTGAAATTCAAACACATTATATTTATATCCCGGTTCGGCGATGTCAATCAGGTGATAAGGCACCCGATAACCGCCCACCGTATAATCGGCCAAGTCCTTACCGGTACCCAAGTCCATGCGACGGTAAATCTGCCGGCTGTCACCACTGATAATCTCCGTCTGCAGACGAGCCGCAAGGGCTGCAGCCAGCGGCGTCTTTCCTGAAGCCGTAGGACCCAGTATCGTAATCAGTTCATAGTTCATCATTTTACGTCTTCACTCATCCATAAGTTCTGTTTACAAAGATATGTTTTTTTAGACACATCCCTATAAACTATACCTGTTTTTATTTGTCCGGGATAAAACACTCCCTGCAGAACCGACCGACAATACCGATAAATGATTACCTTTGCACGACCTTTTAAAACAGCAACAAACGATGAACAATTCCTACGAAGCCCGATTAGGTACCGACCGGATGCTACCGCTGGTATTCCGGATGGCACTGCCCGCCGTCATGGCACAACTGGTAAACCTGCTTTACAACCTGGTAGACCGTATCTACATCGGTCACATTCCAGACATCGGAACCGATGCCCTCGCCGGTATCGGAGTCACCGGTTCGGTCATCATCCTGATCTCGTCTTTCTCGGCCATCGTAGGCGGAGGAGGTGCCCCACTGGCAGCCATCGCACTCGGGCAGGACAACCGCCGCCGGGCCGGTGAGATATTGGGCAACGGCTTCCTCATGCTGGTCTGCTTCACCCTTCTGACCTCACTGACCGTCTATACGTTCATGGAGCCGATCCTGTATGCCATCGGTGCCTCCGAGCGTACCATCGGATATGCCACCGACTACCTCTCCATTTACCTGGCAGGTACCCTGTTCGTAGAGTTGTCCGTCGGACTGAACCCCTTCATCAACACCCAGGGCCGACCAGCCATTGCCATGTATTCGGTACTCATCGGTGCCATACTGAACATCCTGCTCGACCCGCTGTTCATCTTCACTTTCGGCATGGGAGTAAAAGGCGCCGCACTGGCAACCATCCTGTCACAAGCCTGCAGTGCCATCTGGGTGCTCCGCTTTCTCAGCTCACCACGTGCCTCACTGCCCCTGGAACGCAAATACATGAAACCCCATAAAGGAATCATTCTCTCCGTACTGGCACTGGGCATCTCTCCCTTCATCATGGCCAGCACAGAAAGCCTGGTAGGCTTCGTCCTCAACAGCAGCCTGAAGACATTCGGAGACATCCACGTCAGTGCCCTGGCCATCATGCAAAGCGCCATGCTCATCGTCAGTGTTCCCCTCACCGGTTTTGCCCAAGGCTTTGTCCCCGTTGTCAGCTACAACTACGGACACGGCAGTGTCTCTCGCGTCAAGGAATGCTTCAAGATTGTACTTACCGTCATGTTCCTCTTCAACTTCCTGCTGGTCACCTTCATGATTCTGTTCCCGTCCCTGGTTGCCTCCATCTTTACCAGCGACCCTCAACTCATTGAAACCGTCAGTCGTGCGATGCCCATATTCTTGGGAGGAATGACCATCTTCGGTCTCCAGCGTGCCTGTCAGAACATGTTTGTCGCCCTGGGACAAGCCAAAGTATCCGTATTCATCGCCCTGCTGCGAAAGGTCATTCTGCTGGTTCCCCTGGCGCTCATCCTGCCACATTTCATGGAAGTTACGGGAATATATGCCGCAGAAGGAATCTCCGACGCCACGGCGGCCATCTGCTGCACCCTCATTTTTGTCTGGCAGTTTCCCAAAATCCTGAAAAAAATCAAATAAACTGCTGCCAACAGTTGTCATAATGATATAATTTTTCGTTATATGCAAAAAATATGCATCCATTTGCATGGATTTTACATAAGAATTCATATATTTGCAGCGTAACACTTAACTAACTATTTATCATTATGAAAAAGATCAACTTCACATGGAAGCTGGCCTGTCTGGTATTGGCAGGCAGCCTTTTCTCCGGTTGTTCAGACCAGGATCCTCCTGCACCACAAACTGAAAGAAGCACAACCGATGAGATGTATTACGCCAACCTGTTTGCCGGTGAAATCCTGCAGAACTATTATTACTGGAACAAAGAAGTGGCGGGTGACCTTGCACGACTGGACCCGAACACCAATACGGATCCGATAAAGACCGTATCGGAAATCCGGTATCACAAAGAAAACACCCTGATTGACAAATGGACCATGCTGACCGACGACATGAAGCAGTTTACCGAAAACGTGGGAGGAGTATCCACCACCTTCGGCTACCAGCCAGTCGTCTACCGGGTAAGTGACAGCAGCAACCAGTGCATTGCTCCCGTTGCCTTCGTCTACAAGGACAGCCCTGCAGCAAAGGCCGGACTGAAGAGAGGTGACCTCATCTACCAGATCAACGGAAAAGAACTGAGTACCGACAACTATCAGGAACTGTTCAACTCCGCATCCATCACACTCTCCCTGGCCACCATCGACCCAAGTACGAAATCGCTCAAGCCGAAAGGCAAGCCGGTCCAGCTTACGGCCGTAAAAATGTACGAGAACCCCGTCCTTCATCATTGCACCTTCGAGTTCAACGGAAAGAAGGTAGGCTACCTGGCATACAGCAGTTTCGACCTGAAATCCATCCCCGAACTGGTGGAAATCAGCAAGAAATTCAAGTCGGAAGGCGTGCAGGAACTCATCCTGGACCTCCGTTACAACGGTGGAGGATACGTCATCACAGAAAACGCCATGGGGTCCATGTACGCCCCGCAAGCCGCAGTCAGCAGCCACGAAATCTTTGAGAAAGAAGACTTCAACGAAGAGATGACCGCCTATTTCAAGCAGCATGGAAAAGACAACATCACCCGCTTCCAGACAGAGTACAGCTACCCGCAGGAAGGACTGAACATCAGTACCAAAGACGCGAACATCGGCCTGAAGAAAATTTACGGAATCATTACCAAGAATTCCGCATCGGCTTCAGAAGCCCTTCTGGGAGGTCTTATGCCTTACATGGATGTGGAACTCATCGGTGAACAATCGCATGGCAAGTACTGCACCGGATGGATGCTTTCGGCCAAAGACGCCTACGATAAAGTGCCGCCCGCCATCCAGGAGTGGGGAATGTACGTAATGGTAAGTGTCTATAAAAACGCAGCCGACCAGACTCCGTGCATGCCCGACGGAATGGTGCCGAACGTCAAGGCAGAAGACGATCCCATGCAGCCCTATCAGTTGGGAGATGAAAACGAAGCCATGCTGAGAGTCGCCCTGACACGTGCAGGCAAGAAATATCCGGATGCTCCTGCAAGCCGCAGCGGAAAGACGATAATGGAAGAACTGCCGACTCCGCAAAAAGCCAATTTCGGAAAACGCATCCTCCTTCCTCCCGTCCTGTAAGCGGTAGAAAGCACACTGTCTGTTCCGGAATTGCTCCGGAATAACATCCTCATAAAAAAAGCCCCCTTCCATTCATTGCCACCCTCATCGGGCAACGCATGGAAGGGGGCTTTCTATTCCCTTACTTCAACAATATCCATCCAATCAGACTATCGCAGTACATGCACCGCACACTGATTTCAGTCCAGATGATATTTTTTCTTATAATAAGATTCCGCAGTATAAAGAGAAGCTGCCGGATTATTACCCGTCACACGGTCCTTGGTCACCAGGGTAGTCACATACGCCTCCGAATACCGGTAAAACAGACTGTCGTGTCCCACACAGAGACCGATGACCACATTCAAGTCCGTATGCTCCCGGTTCAACAGCCGGGCCTGCAGAATCGGGTTACACATAGCCGCCCCGATACGCTCACACTCCTTAGGAATGCCGACCGATGATTTAGGGGTACCGGATACCTTGCAGATCACCGCATACGGCTCAAAACCGTTGGCACGGAGAATACGGGCAAACATACGCGCTTCACGAATCAGTCCGATACAATTGGCAATACCGATTTTCCGGGCCCCGATCTTCCGGGCAAATTCCATAATCTCCTGTACCCGCGTCCACTGGCAATACCCTTCGTACTCCACTTCGGCACTTGCCACCATAATCTCATGATTCCTGTCCTCCCCGTAACGCTCCAGAGCCCACTGTGCGTCTTCCTCCTGCAAATGCGTCGTCAAGCAGAAATCCGGGTAAGTCCGGTTCTGGAACTTACAGTTCTGAGTGCCGCAATCCGTACAAGAATGCTGCACCTCCCTTTGTTTTTCACTTTCCATATCTTCCATATCATTTTTCGTTTCAACGGAGTTCACGGATCTGTGAATCCGGCAGAAACTCCATGTCTGTCACATTAAAAGGCGTAATCCAATATACCCGGGTTTCCTTTCCTGCCTGCCATCCTTCTTCCCCATTTCCTGCATTCATGGCAGGTTCCTCTTCCACCGGACCGGCAGCCTCCTCCCCGGCCGCAACCTTCAGGCGAGTCAGAAAATCCCGGAACCCCTCTCCCGGCACACGGGTCACGGCAAACGGAGCGAGAATCAACATCCCCGGCAACCATTCCGTCCCGGATATCTCCTCCCGGAAAGGATATATACGGAAGGTCCCGTCCTTCCCCCTTTCCAATACCTGGAAGGAATAAAGACGGGACAATCTTGCATCATATATTCTATGACTTGCTAATTTCATCATGCTGACAATTATTTCCCAAAAGAAAGCTTCGGCTCATTCAATTTGGTTTCTACGGGAACCTTCCGTTCTTCCGACAATTTCGGTGCAGCTGAAGCACCGGCTACCGGCACATTCCCGTCCATATGATAACGCTTCAGGGTAATCCGGTTGACCAGCAAGTCCGAAGCATCTCCCGGCAAACCGTTATAATGAATAAATCCGCTGACATCCGTAAACTCATATGCCGAATCAGGCTGCAGTTCCAGTTCATAATGTCCGGAAGCCGTAATACGGTAACTCTTTCCCACCACGCTGTCGTTCTGGAACGTAAATTTCAAAGCCATGACAGCCGAACGGCCCGCAACCGCCTTTTCAGGCAGCCAGGTAAAGTCAGCCGACAAGACCAGCCTGTCCATCGGATGGAAAGTCGTATCCACCTTCAAGTCAAACGCCACCTTGTTACCCAGTCCGGCTGTAGTCAGCCAGACCAGCGACCTGCCCTGCCACACATCCATGCTGTCGCCCGACAGAAAGACATTCAGTCCTCCCTCACGCTTCTCAGCCTGCAGTTTCAGCTGGTCCTCCACCTTCATATAACGCTCTTTCAGACGATTGTAGATATCCGACAGCACTTCACTGTGACGGGTATACCAGACCATGGAAGAGTCGAACTCCGCCTGAGTGACGTGATGCTTGCGGAAGACATATTCATAATATGCTTCTTTCTTGTACGTTTCATTATAAGGCAGGGAATTTCCCATGGTTCCCGCCAGATGATAATCATACAATAAATTCTCCATGGCATCGGGCTGGATGATATCCTCCGGAATCTGCTTTCCGCAAGCACACATCAGCACCATCCCCAGTACCACCGCAGACGCATATTTTCGGGCGCTTCTCATTTCTTTTCTCCTTTCACTTTATCGGTATGTGTTTCTCCACTCAAGTAACGGCTGTAGAAAATCAGCAGGGCAATCATGCCGCAACTGATTGCCGCATCGGCAAAATTGAAAATCGGACTGAAGAAGATAAACCGTTCTCCGCCCCATACAGGCATCCAGTCGGGCCAGTAAGTGTCGATGATGGGAAAATAAAACATATCCACTACCCTTCCGTGCAGCCAGTCGGCATATCCCTGTCCCAGCGGAACCCAGGAAGCGACCTGATCGCGGGTACTGGCACTGAAAATCTCACCATAGAAGACACAGTCGATGATATTGCCGATGGCACCGGCCAGGATAAACGCCAGGCACACGATAAAACCGGTAGCCACTTTCTCCTTCCGGTGTGTAAGGCGGTACAGATATACCGTAATGGCAATTACCGCGATGATACGGAACACCGTAAGGAAAAACTTGGGCAGGACCTCCATGCCGAATGCCATGCCGTTATTCTCCGTAAATAAAATATAAAACCAGTCGGTAATGTGGATACTCTCATGCAACAGCATATGAGTCTTCACACTGATTTTAATAATCTGGTCAATGATCAGTACCGCCATGACAATCCATGCCGCCAGCCAACCTTGTGTCAAAAATTTCTTCATAAATCAAACTAACCTAAAAAACACAATTGTCACTCAGGCAGAAGAATTGCTGCGGAAACCACGCTTACACACGGCCTCACAGTATTCCTTCACTCCGCTCTGAATGACAATTGCACCAAAATTATTTCTTTCCGCCTTGTTTGGCCTCAATGCTCAATGTAGCATGAGGTACCGCACGGAGTCTTTCCGCAGGAATCAGTTTACCGGTTTCGCGGCAGATTCCATAAGTCTTGTTCTCAATGCGCACCAATGCCGCACGCAAATTCTGAATAAACTTCAGCTGACGGGCAGCCAGACGAGTCGTTTCTTCTTTCGAAAGCGTATTGGCACCTTCTTCCAGCACCTTGTATGTAGGTGATGTATCGTCGGTATCGTTGCCATCAGTGTTCATTATACTGCTTTTCAATTTCTCATAGTCGCGTTCTGCGAGCTGAAGTTTTTCCATGATAATGGCACGGAACTCCTCGAGTTCAGCATCCGAGTATCTTGTTTTTTCAGCCATAAGATATAAAGTTTTAAAGTTAATAATAGTACCCATCCGGCCCCATAGCCCGGATGGGTGAGTTCATATCACAGTTTTGTCACATTAATATTCAATTTGAAATCATCGAATTCCAGTTCTGTGCCGCCCTCTACATTGTCCACCAATACCAGAGAGTTTGCCAGAACCTGGTTGCAAATATAATTATTATATTCATTTACAGCATCATCTGTATTCGAATTTTTCGACAAGGTGATATTTATCTTATCGGTAATTTCAAAACCGCTGCTCTTTCGGATATTCTGAATACGGTTGACCAGCTCACGGGCGATACCTTCGCGCTTGAGTTCCTCAGTCACGGTTACCTCAAGAGCTACGGTCAGCGTACCTTCATTGGCAACCAGCCATCCCGGGATATCCTCGCTGAAGATTTCCACATCGGCCGCCTCAACCACTGCCTCACCTCCGTCAAGAGTAAAGGCATATTTGCCGGTCTTTTCCAGTTCGGCAATTGCCTCCTGTGACATTTCTGCCACTGCAGCAGCCACTGCCTTCATCTGCTTTCCGAATTTCGGGCCCAGTTTCTTGAAGTCACATTTCACCTTCTTCACCAGAATGCCGGATGCACCTTCTTCGAACTTAACCTCCTTCACGTTCACCTCGCTCATGATCAGATCCTTCACCGCTTCGATATGACGCTTCTGTTCTGCATCTACCACCGGTATCATGATACACTGCAGCGGCTGGCGTACCTTGATGTTCACCTTGCGGCGCAATGCAAGCACCATAGAAGTCACATCCTGTGCCATCTGCATGCGTGCTTCCAGTTCCTTGTTGATCATGCTTTCGTCGGCAACCGGGAACTTGGCAAGATGTACCGATACCACTGAGTCACGGCCGGTAACCGCGATGAGGTCAGTATACAGACGGTCGGCATAGAACGGAGCCACAGGAGCCATCAGTTTGGCCACGGTTTCCAGACAGGTATACAGTGTCTGATAAGCCGACAGTTTGTCGGTTGACATGGCACTTCCCCAGAAACGCTTACGGTTCAGACGCACGTACCAGTTACTCAGGTTATCGTTGACAAAGTCCGTAATCATACGGGCAGCCTTAGTCGGTTCGTAATCGTTGTAGCATGCATCCACGTCCTTGATCAGCGTATTCAGCAGCGACAGAATCCAGCGGTCGATTTCCGGACGCTGATCCATCGGCACGTCTTCTTCCGCATAGCAGAATCCGTCCACATTGGCATACAGTGCAAAAAATGAATACGTGTTATACAGCGTTCCGAAGAACTTACGGCGTACTTCATCCACACCTTCCTTGTCGAACTTCAGGTTGTCCCACGGAGATGAGTTGGTAATCATGTACCAGCGCAACGGGTCAGAACCGAATTTCTCAATGGTTTCGAACGGATCAACCGCATTACCCAGACGCTTGGACATCTTGTTGCCGTTCTTGTCAAGCACCAGACCGTTAGAGATTACGTTCTTGTAAGCCACACTGTCGAATACCATGGTAGCGATTGCATGCAGGGTAAAGAACCATCCACGAGTCTGGTCCACTCCTTCGGCAATGAAATCGGCCGGATAATAAGAGCGGTTGTCTACGATTTCCTTGTTCTCGAACGGATAATGCAACTGTGCATAAGGCATCGCACCCGAGTCAAACCATACGTCAATCAGGTCGGTTTCACGCTTCATCGGCTTACCGCTTTCCGATACCAGTACGATATCGTCTACGTACGGACGATGCAGGTCGATCTTCTCATAATTTTCCTTCGTATATTCACCCGGAACAAATCCCAGTTTCTTATAAGGATTCTCCGACATAAATCCGGCAGTAACGGCCTTCTCGATTTCATCATACAATTCCTGTACGGAACCGATACAGATTTCCTCACCGTCCTCACTGCGCCAGATAGGCAGCGGAGTACCCCAGTAGCGCGAACGGCTCAGGTTCCAGTCGTTCAGGTTTTCGAGCCACTTGCCGAAACGTCCGCTACCGGTAGATTCCGGTTTCCAGTTGATGGTCTTGTTCAGTTCAATCATACGCTCCTTGGCAGCCGTAGAACGGATGAACCAGCTGTCCAGCGGATAATACAACACCGGCTTATCCGTACGCCAGCAATGAGGATAGTTGTGCGTATGCTTTTCTATCTTGAATGCCTGGTTGCCCTGCTTCAGCATCATACAGATCACGATATCCAGTGACTCAGCCGCCTGTGCAGCCTTCTCGTCATACTTGCCGTCTACCGTAAACTGCGGATCGTACGCATTCTTCACCCAGGCACCTTCGTATTCCTTGTAAGCTTCTACATTGACACATTCCTTTACAAAAGCCTCATCCAGTTCCTCCAGCAAGTAGAATTTACCGGTCAGGTCAACCATCGGACGAGTCTCCCCCTTCTTGTTGATCATGAAAAGAGAAGGGATGCCGGCTGCACGTGCCACATTCGCGTCATCCGCACCAAAAGTCGGAGCGATGTGTACGATACCCGTACCGTCTTCCGTAGTTACATAGTCGCCAGGGATTACCCGGAAAGCCTTCTGAGAAGCTTCCTTCCAGCTTCCGTCTTCCGATACTTCCACCGGTTTCACCCAAGGAATCAGCTGTTCGTATTCCATTCCTACCAGGTCAGTACCCTTATACTCACCTACCACCTTGAACGGAATCAGTTTGTCGCCCGGCTTGTAGTCTTCCAGTGCCAGTTCTTCCGCTTTCTTGTTGAAGTGTGCATACAGCAACGGCTTGGCCAGAACCACAGTGATTTTCTCTCCTGTATAACCGTTATAAGTCTGTACGGTCACATAGTCAATCTTCGGACCGACACACAGTGCCGTATTCGAAGGCAATGTCCACGGAGTAGTGGTCCATGCGATAAAGTAAGGCGTACCCCACTGTGCCATTTCCGGTTTCGGGTTCTTCATCTTGAACTGTCCTACCACCGTTGTATCCTTCACGTCACGGTAACAGCCCGGCTGGTTCAACTCGTGAGAACTCAATCCGGTACCTGCTGCCGGAGAATACGGCTGGATAGTATATCCCTTGTACAACAGTCCCTTCTGGTACAACTGCTGCAGCAGCCACCACAAAGTCTCGATGTAACGGTTGTCATAAGTGATGTACGGATTTTCCAGGTCCACCCAGTAACCCATCTTATGAGTAAGGTCCGTCCACTCCTTAGTAAACTTCATCACGTCGGTACGGCAATGCTTGTTGTATTCCGCTACCGAAATCGTCTTACCGATATCCTCTTTGGTAATACCCAGGGCCTTTTCCACACCCAGTTCCACAGGCAGTCCGTGAGTATCCCATCCAGCCTTACGCTTCACCTGATAACCTTTCATGGTTTTAAAACGGCAGAACGTATCCTTAATGGTACGAGCCATCACATGGTGAATTCCCGGCATACCATTTGCTGAAGGAGGACCTTCATAAAACACAAACGAAGGACATCCTTCCCGTTCCGTCATACTACGAGAGAAAACATCGTTTTCGTCCCATTTTTTCAGCACTTCCTTGTTTACATCAGAAAGGTTGAGCTGCGAATATTCAGTAAATTTCTTACTCATAGCTATGTTGTTTTTATCTTATATCATTTTATCTCTATGATTCTCATCCAAGAAATCAAGTTGCAAAATTATAAGAAAAATGGATATACAGAAAACTTTTGTGATATAATTCCCGATACAGCCAATGGTTTACACCGCTTTTTTCACACTATTTATATTCGGGTATCACAGTCCTTCCCCCCCTTTTTCCGATACATGCACAGGCCGCATCCCGTCATCCGGCCCCTCTCCTCCTTCCTCTCTTACGAGAACTGCCGCGGATAGCGGAAGAGGATACTCAGCAAGGCCACCCCACCAAGCACCATCGGATAATACAGGTATCCGACAATGTTGAGCGGAGAAAGTCCGGTCAGCTCTGCCGCAATCAGCATCTGCGCCCCGTAAGGAATGATTCCCTGCACCACACACGAGAAGGTGTCCAGCAGACTGGCACTCTTGCGCTTGTCGACCCGGAAGCGCTCGGCAATGTTCGAAGCCAGCGGACCGACGGTAATGATGGCAATCGTATTGTTGGCCGTACAGAAGTTGGCCATACTCACCAGCAGGGCGATGCTCAGTTCCGCCCCCCTCTTGCTCTTCACATGATTGGTCAGCCGGTACAGTATATAGTCGACTCCCCCGTTGAAGCGGATCAGTTCCAGGAGTCCGCCCGCCATCAGCGTGATAATGATCAGTTCACCCATTCCCAATATACCACCATTCATAGCACTGAACCAGCCGAAGAAATCAAAGCATCCGTCCATAATGCCGATGATTCCGGTTGACAGGATTCCCAGCAGCAAGACCAGCGTCACGTTTATTCCTGCAATGGCAGCTCCCAAGACGATAATATAAGGAATGATCTTTTCAATGTCCACGGAGGTAACCGGATGAGCCACCTGCACATCCATTCCGTAAAACACGTAATATCCCAATACCAGCAGGGCAGCAGGTACCGCTATCATGAAATTCGCCCGGAACTTGTCGCGCATCACACACCCCTGGGTCCGGGTAGCAGCGATGGTAGTATCCGAGATAAACGACAGATTATCACCGAAGAAGGCACCTCCGACCACCAGGGCCGCCATAAAGGCCCCGTCTATCCCGGCCCGCTCGGCCACTCCCGTAGCAATGGGCACCAGGGCCACGATCGTACCGACCGAAGTTCCGATGGACAACGAAATGAAGCAAGAGGCAAAGAAGATTCCGGCAAGCAGCAGTTGACTGGGCAAACACATCATCGCCAGTCCCACGGTAGCATCAATGGCTCCCATGGCCTTGGCCGATGCCGCAAAGGCCCCCGCCAGAATAAAGATCCAGACCATCAGCATGATATTCTTGTTGGCCGCTCCCAGCGAATACTGCAGGATACGGTCGTTCAGCGACAGTCCTTTGGTCGTAATTACCGCAAAGATAGAAGATATCAGAAAGGCAATTGCTATAGGAATCTTGTAGAAATCATTAATAATCAGAGAGACAACAAAATAAAGCAAAAAGAAAACGACCAGAGGCATCAATGCCCACCCATTGGGCTTATTCACTATAGGGGTCAGTTTATTTAATTCCATATTCAAAAAAACCAATATTCCCGTCCGGGATTTTCCTATTGTTAGATTATAAAGATAAATACAGGGTGCAAAATTAACAGATTATATCCGGAAGCACAAGATTTTCCCTAAAAGTTTAAGAATTGTAAATAAATGAATCCCTACCGATACCGCTGATAAAGTGTCACATAAAGACGAAACATTTATTCTCCGGAGGCGGCAGATACCCTCACCTGCCTGCAGAAAAAAGAAAGCATCCGCAGAAAGAAAAATCCATCCACTGCCCGATTTCATCGCTCAGCACCGTGGTTTTATTAATCCGCGCCGTTAACTGATAAAACCACGACAGCAAGCCAGTTATACTCCCTGTTGCCTGAAAAATACGACAAGGTTACGGGAACTTATTCTCCGGATACTTGAAAAGAATATTCCCTTATACACCCTCGTACCACCGACCGGTACGCAGTCCTCCGCCCCAGTTCCGCAGGAAGCATACAAAAAAAGGCCGCCCGGAAAACGGACGGCCTTCGCTATATGGTCAATTAACTGATTAGCAGTTTACAGAAGCCATGTGAGCGATCAGATCCAATACTTTGTTAGAGTAACCGATTTCGTTGTCATACCAAGAAACCACTTTAACAAATGTATCAGTCAAAGCGATACCAGCTTTAGCATCGAAGATAGAAGTGTGAGTGTCACCCAAGAAGTCAGAAGAAACAACTGCATCTTCAGTGTAACCCAGGATACCCTTCAATTCGCCTTCAGAAGCTTCCTTCATAGCAGCGCAGATTTCAGCATAAGTAGCCGGTTTAGCCAAGTTAACAGTCAAGTCAACTACAGATACGTCCAAAGTCGGAACACGCATTGACATACCAGTCAATTTACCGTTCAATGCAGGGATAACTTTACCTACAGCCTTAGCAGCACCAGTTGAAGAAGGGATGATGTTACCAGAAGCAGCACGACCACCTCTCCAGTCTTTCATAGAAGGACCGTCAA